>OJBO01000191.1_pt1 | contig 37914 bp, 36 predicted proteins | sample 1590461 | NCBI WGS metagenome assembly OJBO01 (sample SAMN05416836, study PRJEB24817) | seawater metagenome | isolation source: Sea water | place: Canada:Atlantic | collected 2013-07 | reverse complement strand
AACCGCTGACCTCAACACTGCCAGTGTTGCGCTCTCCCAGCTGAGCTAAGGCCCCGTCACAAAACGTGCGCGAATAATACTGATGCCCCTCTAGGGTGTCAACACTTTCGCACGTTACTTGAGAAAAATAATTCAGCGAAACAATAACTTACGCGCTGCCGCTACCATTCTAGCGACAACCCAAGCGGCGTATCACAGCCACCGTACTTGGGTTGCATAAGCGACATTAATCGGTTGTTTCTGATGCTTCAATAGCGCGAACAATTGCCTGAAAATCTTTTTCAAGCTTCTTCAGTTTCTTCTTGCCGGGAGCACCCAAAACATCAATTGCGTGACGAATTCGTGCACGACTCATATCAGGGCCTAGCAACGCCATAGTATCAAGTACAGAGATAGTCGATGACGTACCTGCGATTGCCATAAAAAATGGGAATAAGAAATCACGAACCTTAATTTCCATCTGCTTGGCCAAACCAAACAAGGCTTTTTCGATGTTTTCTTTTTCCCAATGACGAGTGGCTTCCAGCAACCATAAGCCATACTGTAAAACAGCAACCACTTCTTCGCCTTCATACGCTTTATGCTCAAAGCTTTCTGGCGTAAGCGGGGTTAAACCAGACAGAAAGTGGCCTGCTAAAGGCACGACGTCAGAGAAGACTTCAACGCGCGGCTGAAGGTGAGGAATCACCGGCAACACTCGCTCAGGGTTGAAGCCCCAAGCAGCAAAACGCTCCGCAAACTGCTCAGCAGTTAGCTCACGTAGCCAAAGGCTGTTAAGCCAACGCAATTTTTCGACATCAAAGACTGGCCCACCCAATGACACACGCTGAATATCAAAGTTTGTGAACATCTCATCACGACTGAACTTTTCGCTTTCATCCGGCATCGACCAACCCATACGACCCAGGTAGTTCAATACCGCTTCTGGCATAAAGCCCATGCGCTCGTAATACATAATTGAAGTCGGGTTCTTTCGCTTACTTAACTTACTTTTGTCCGGATTACGCAATAGTGGCATATGGCAAAGCTTAGGCATATCCCAACCAAAGTACTGATACAACAACACATGCTTAGGCGCCGAACTGATCCATTCTTCACCACGAATTACATGGGTGATGGCCATCAGATGATCATCAACCACATTGGCAAGGTGATACGTTGGCATACCGTCCGACTTCATCAGGATCTGAGCATCCACCTGAGACCAATCAAGTTCAATCTCACCGCGTAGCATGTCGTTAACAACACATGTACCCTCTTCCGGCACCTTCATACGCACAACAAACGGGGCACCCGCTGCTTCACGCTCGGCAATCACATCCGCAGGTAATTCAAGATCCGAGACTTTCAACGCAGTCAGGCTACCGCCTTCTTGCTTGGTAATACGCAACTGATCAAGTTCTTCATTGGTACGGTAACAGCGAAAAGCATTGCCGCTGTCTAATAGTTTCTGCACGTGTTCTTCATAAATAGCGCGACGTTCACTCTGGCGGTATGGACCATAGTCACCGCCAACATCAGGCCCTTCATCCCAGTCCATGCCCAACCAACGTAAGCTATCAAGAATGGCCTGTTCCGATTCCGGAGTACTGCGCTGCTGGTCAGTATCTTCGATGCGCAGCAAGAACTTACCGCCATGCTGACGGGCAAACGCAAGATTAAACAACGCAATATAGGCGGTACCAACGTGGGGATCGCCGGTTGGGGAAGGTGCGACTCGGGTGCGAACAGTCATGAGTTTTCTCTTATGAATCAAATCTGGCGCGATTATAGAGAATTCCTGAATTTAATGCATGACGTTATCGGCCCTGATCTGTTTTTCCATGTCAGTAATAATGGTAATGACTTTTTCGCTGGCCGCTTCCATTGCCTGCAAGGATTTCAGCATTTGGTCGCGATTGCCTTGTTTCAGACTTTCGATGGCCTTAAAGCCATTATCATGGACACTACGGTGCGAACTATCGAGGCGCTTGTATGACTCAAGATGGCTGTACTTTTGACGGCCTTCGCCCTCCGCATACCATTTGCCCAGACGACAAGAGGTGTGATCAGCAAGCGAAAGAGCCGCACCCTCACCCTCATGACTGATGCAGTTATAAACCTGCCCTTTCCACACAATATGATCTAATTTTACGGTTTCTAGAAAAGCTTCTGCTGACGTTAGTTCAAAACTACGATCAACTTGGCTGGCCACCTCACCCACCTGTCTCACATGAGAAGACACAGCGTTAACTTCATCAGAAAGAACCGCACCTCGCTCGCCCAGTGCATTTATCCCAAACGCAACGCTATCTACCTCTTTAGCGATGGTTGAAATCAAAGCATCTATCTCAGCGGTTGCTTCAGCCGTTCGTCGCGCCAACGTTCTTACCTCATCAGCCACGACCGCAAAACCACGACCTTGTTCACCCGCCCTTGCCGCTTCTATGGCAGCATTCAATGCTAATAAATTAGTTTGCTCAGAAATTCCTTTGATCAAGCTCACAAAGTTTTCGATCCCTGACGCTACTGATTTTAAACCGCCAACAGAGACTGAGGCATCTTGGGACTCTTTTTGAATAATTTGTAACGAGTCGGTGAGTTGAAAAAGAGATTTATGAATATCGTCAACACGCACCATCGACACCTGAACCGCCTTTCCTTCTTCTGCCAACTTACCAGCAGAAGAAGCCATGGTATTTCGGATATCGTCAATTGCCTGTGTCGAACTGAACCATAGCGCCTGAAGTTGCTCAACGTACTCCAATTGCCGCATACCAAAACAACAACGCATCTCGGCGACTTCTTTCACTTTATGCAAGAGTTCGTTTTCACGTCGTAGTTGAGAAATCTCGGCCTCTAACTGAGCAATCCGAGATTTATCGTCATTGATTTGGTTTTTTTTAAAAAACACTCGATCAGTTCCTCTATTAGTTCCCTTACAGGTAAGTTCCTCTGCAAATAAATTCTTATTGAATCTGCATAGAAAAGTTCTATTGAGTAGTCTAGTTGAGAATGAATAGTTGTCACGGTTAAGACATCAATCGCGCAGGTCGCTCAACAACTGCGGGAGTCAGTCAACACTGTTGTCAGTAATTGTTTTGCCTTTAGAACGAACAACGTACTCTGACGGCGTTTCTCCGGTCCAACGCTTGAAGGCTTTACTGAATGCCGATGGCGTCGAAAACTCGAGTAATTGGGCTAGTTCCGCAACGGAGCTTCCACCACGAGCAAAGTATCCGCGCGCAAAGCGTTCACGAATAACATCCAACTCTTGTTGATAGGTCGTACCACTTTCAGCCAATTTTCGACGCATAGTACGGCCACTCATCCCTAATTCACTCGCAGCGGCCTCAAGCGAAGGTAAGGCTCCATAAGAACGAAGCAAGAAGTGTCGTAACTTCAGAGGTAAGAATCGCATCGCCCGAGTAGGAATGCGTTGAAATAAGGTTTTTTCAGCCGTCATAGCCAATAAGCGATTGGCCAAAGGCAGCTCATATTCAACACTAGGATTTTTACGAATGATACGGTTCTGAGGGCAATCAAATATCACTGGGCACTGGAAATAACGACGATAAATATTTCCCCACTTTGGTTCAGGGTAAGCAAATTCAACACGAATCGGCATTAATTCGGGATCACGACCCACGAGGTCGGAAACAATATTATAAAAACTTACGCTGTTTAATTCGATAAAATAATGCGTATAAGGAGCTAGCGATATATTTTCCTCAATCGTAAACCAACTTAACTCCCCATCAATATGAACGGACATTTCCAGCGGTGGAAATAACTCACGACAAAACCGTGCCACTGTTTCCGCACAGTCTTTCAGAGTGGGTTGAGTAACGGCAGCCAAGCCGGCCATACCATGATGAGATACACTCATTATGTTTCCGATAAACAACCCTAAATAAGGCATTTTGATTGCCGTCATAGTTTGCTCGACTAAGCCAAGCACCTGTCGCGTTGAAATGTAACGCCCCGCCACACTGCCATCTGACAGATCAATCCCTACATTCATAAAAAGTTTGTTGTGATCTAGTCCCATTGAGGCTTTCATCAGTTCATTCAAGTGACTGGCCCGGGAAGCACCGTCGCCCTCTACCACATCAAGCCCTAAGTCTGGCTTTTGACTGATATTAAAATACGTAAGAATATGCCCAAGAGGAATACATTGAGTGTCCAAATCCATCGTCGTTATTCAAACCTCGCCAACCAAGATAGAATAGTGGCAAAAAACGCCACGCAATTAACAAAAGTACAGACACACGGCCTTACGTTCAACAAATAGCTAAAGATAAGTAGGCTGAATACTATTGAAGGGAAATGAAAAAACAGTAAGTACTAGCGTGAACTAGACTCACGCTAGTGGAGCATTCAACACTGAGCATACATCTCAACGTTGAACATCAATAATAATTATTAGGACTGTTCGATAGCAAAGACTGCACCAATACGCTGAGCTTCTTTTGCAGCACGTGCGCGAATATCATCCTGATTGGTGTATAAGTTTTCAATCAACTGCAGTTGCACTGACTGTGCTCGTTCGACAGACATTTCTTTGTTTTGGATTCTTGCTGGTAATTGATTCAGGACTGCTTCCGTCAATACGACACGCTCTTCATCTGAAGGCGTTTTTTTCAATAATTCCAGCTGCTTGTTAAATCGAACAAGATTAACCAATCTAACCAACTCCTCGTCGGCATTTTTCTTTTGTTTCGCAACCGATGTCAGCATTAGCCACTCAGCAGGCGAAATGTAGTCGGGACGCTCATTAATAGCCGTAGCCTCCGAGACATCACTTGCCGCGTTTATGACCGCGTTAAATGACTCTTTTTGCATATCCATCAACTTTTCAGGAGCCATCTGGGACAACGCTTCAGCTGAATAGTCATTGCCATCAGAATTGACGGTGTTGACGTATTCACTCCCCGCTAAAGACTTAAGCGCCTCTTCATCGGAAGACTGGAGATAAAGGTAACCACCAAACCCGAGTAGCACACCCACACTCATTACAACTGCTATTTTCATACTCATAAATTTTCTCCAACACCTGATATTCAGGCAGAAACTGAAATGAGGTTAAAAAAAACCGGGAGCTAAAGCCCCCGGTAAAACAATCACACTACATTACTATAGAGGTTGTTCTTATTACAGACGCTCTGGAGCAGGCGCAACAACACGGAAGTTGTATGTCTGACCAGGGCCAGCAACTAGAGAGTTGAACAATGCAGTCATCCAGCCACACTCAAGTTCAGCAAACTCAGTTTCACCAGCAAAGACAATGTTTCCTGCACCAAGGTCAGAGATAGGACCTTCGTAGTTCAAGTCGAACGTTGCAGGTTCAGTTGTTTTACAGTTAAACGGAATTGGCAACCAGCTGAAACCAGCGGTATTAATCAGAACGTTTGCCTGAGTTGAACCATTAATCGATAGGATACCGTCACGACTTAGCTGAGTTTCTGAAACAATTTGACCCACTGGCTCAACAGACAAACCAACCGTCAATTGAATCAAGATGTTCAACTTTGCTTTAAAGTCAGGAACATTAAGATCACCAATCAAAGACTCTGCCGTAATGTTTGCGTCAGCAGTAATGGTGGTATCTTCAGGCAGCTCAACTGTTTGATCCAGAGTTGCAAGGTGCAATTCAGCATCAAGGTTCCACTCATCAAGACTTACTATAAAGTCACCGCCACCAGGGTTAGCATTAGATACTGGGTCTGCAGCAAAGCTGTAACAGCTATTACGTGGATTATCACCAGCAAAACGCTCATCTAACCAGCCAAGAACGCCCGGGGTCGCTTGGAATAAAGTCACAATGTGCTCACTTGGGTAAACATCATAAGTCACTTTATTGAAACGACGACAGTAGTCATCTTTCAACGCAACACTTTGCTCGATAGGAATAAACTCATCCGCCGTACCATGATAAATAAGTACAGGAACATCAGCACCAGAAGTACCCAGATTTTGCTCTTCAATACGGTTCTTAATTGAAGGGACTGTTAACAGTTCATCCAATGTTTTGTTATCAAGCGTGAAATCTGAAAGCGGTAGATTGATGTAATCAAACAAGAACTCAAATGTACACTTGGTTTTGTAATCAGCAATTGCTGCTAAACCATCATTACTAGCAAGGTCATTCACCGGAATATCATCTGGGTACTGTTCAGATAGACCAATAATACCACCCAATAAGAATGAAGAACCTACGCTACCGTTCAAGAAGTCTGCAACAACAGGAAAGTCTGCTGGAGCACCACCGGCTGCAACACCTACTAGGTCAATTTCACTTGCGTAATTATCAGCAATTTCAGCAACCCAACCAGCGGTTTGACCACCCTGAGAGAAACCCCAAACTGCTGAAGGCGCATCAATATCAATACCTGCATTAGGGATCTGAGCAGCCGCGCGGAAAATATCAAGAGCAGCGTGTGCTTGGGATTCACCAGCAAGATACGTTGGCACATCACCGTTAGTGTAACCCGCGTAATCCGTTACCAATACCGCGTAACCTTTTTCTAAAGCAGCACGAATGTTAGCAATTTCGTAATCCGTTCCTGCCGTTAATTGCTTAGACGGAGCACAGCTTTGATCAAGACCGTGAGTACCTACTGCGTAGCTCAGTGTTGGACGCTCGCCAGCACCAGTCCAAGCAACACTTGGAATAATTACCGTACCAGTTACTGCGTTTTGAGCACCTAGAGAATCTGTAGAGCGGTAAAGTACGTTATACGCCTTTTCAACTGAAGCGTTATCGCCAAGATTAACATCCGCATCACGATACCAAATCAAATCACCATTTTCTGATGTTTGAATTGAAGGTACGTCATAGAAATCATTACCTGATGGGCCTTCCATAGCAGCCATTGCTACACCTGGAGCCATAGCAGCCATAGCAAGCGCGAGACAGCTGACTTTATTTTTAAAAGCAGACATAGAGCAAACCTCTGTATTTATTTTATTTTTATTAAAACGTGAACGATTTCTCATTCGCTAAGATTAATTTACGCCTGCATCGATGTGATTGCGCGCAAGCACTGGACAGTCATCGGTTCATTCTGGCCAGCTCTTAAATGAATTATTATTAATATTTTTTAATAGACAGACGTAGCTATGTTCAATCAGGCATGGCTAAGCAAAACAGGGACAGTCGTCGGTAATTTTTGGCCAAAAGACAACGCGTACATGTTCAAATACGCACCCTCTCACCCCATTAAAAAGTCATTTTCCAATGGAGATCTGCGAATAAAAACTAAAAGAAAAAATGCTATTTGGGCTTACGAATATTTTCTAAATATTCTCGTGGGGAAGAACCAGTCCAGCGACGAAACGCCTTGGCAAAGGCAGAAGAGTCTGCAAACCCTAATAGATGAGCCAACTCGGTAATTGACTCTCCGCCTCTGGCAAAATATTCTCGCGAAAACTTCTGTCGAACAAAATCGAGTTCTTGTTGATAAGATGTACCATCATCAGCAAGCTTACGACGCATTGTTCGTCCACTCATCCCAAGCTCTGTGGCCGCTTTTTCAAGAGATGGAAAAGCACCATAATAACGAACAAGTAAGCGTCGAACCCGTAATGGCAAAAAACGCATGGCACGCGTAGGAATATTTTCAAATAACGACTTCTCTGCCGTCATTGCCATCAAACGATTCGCTAAAGGAAGCTCATGTTTGACGAGATCTGCTCGGCCTATGATTCGATTTTGCACACAATCAAATACGACAGGGCAAGCAAAATATCGACGATAAATATGCCCCCACTCGGGTTCAGGGTAAGCAAGTTCAACACGTATTGGCATCAAGGATGGGTCATTCCCGACTAGATCTCGGAAAATGTTATAAAAACTCACAAAATTAAGCTCAATAAAAAAGTGCGTGATCGGCGCTAACGACACATTTTCATCAATAGAAAACCAACCCAGCTCATCTTCTATCGTAATCCCCATTTCCAAGGCAGGAAATAACTCTTGGCAATAACGAACCACTGCCTGCCCGCAATCCCAGAGGGTTGGCTGAGTGACAGCCGCTAATCCAGCCATACCGTGATGAGACACCGTCATAAGGTTTCCTAGAGGTAGTCCCAAATATGACATATCGAGTTCATCGATCACTTCAGACACAACCGACAACACCTGCCTCGTTGAGACAAACTTACCGACAACGTCTTCATCAGACCCAAGAATACCAGCACGTTCACGAATTGCAGCCAAATCCAGCCCGGTGATTGAACTCATGATTTCATCAGGGTTTGACACCGACAAACCAGCTCGCTTCATCAGCCAGTCAGCGTCGTGTTCAATACTTTTCTTGATATTGAAATATGTTTGGATGTGACCGAGTGGCAAACATTCGGTATCTAGATCCATAGCCATGTCCATTAATTTTTATTATGAGGATTGCTAAATTGACAACATTACTAAAGTACACCCAGACAAAAGGCCACAGCAATCTCAACATGTTCACAATCAAAGCAATGTCCGCATTTAACCGAATTAAGGCCAACTTATGATCGCTCCGGGATCATAAAAAGACATTTATGGCCACATTTATCCACTGCACCAAAACAGTCTCATGGAAAAGTAATAGGGAGAAATCAGACTAAACTTCCCTTTCAGACTCCAACGTTGTCTCGCTTCGCTCGACTCAAATCCACGGGGATTCATCTCACCTACCTCGCAGATCTTAAAGAATATCGATAAATTTCAGCCACAAAAAAGCCCCGCATTGCGGGGCTCTTTCATTAAATAGTGGCGGTGAGGGAGGGATGACTTGCGCCCTTCGGGCCGTCGTCGCAAGCTCCGACGTTGTCTCGCTACGCTCGACTCGAACCCACGAGGGTTCTCACCCTGCCTCACCACCCTAATCACTGAACAATAACCAGACACAAAAAAGCCCAGTCTCTCAACTGGGCTTCTTAATAATGGCGGTGAGGGAGGGATTCGAACCCTCGATAGGGATAAACCTATACACGCTTTCCAGGCGTGCTCCTTCAGCCACTCGGACACCTCACCTAATTCTTTACATCTCTCAATGTGTCTTCAGTCACACGCTATGCGTGCTCGTGACCGTTTCTGAGGCCGCGAACTATACGCAGAGCGCTTTTGAAGGTCAACAGCCAGTCGCTAATGTCTTGTTTTTTATATGGTTTCACCCGTCCAAGGCGCGACAAACTCATTGATATTCATTTCAGGAACAGATTTCAGGCTAGTGTTCGCGTGCCCAACGTATAAAAAACCAGTAATTACTTCGTTATTCATTAAGCCTAGAGCCGTTTTGACCCCCTCACACTCCGCCATGTCGCCGGTACGCCAAATAGAACCTAAACCCATGGCATATGCTGCTGTCAGCATATTTTGAACACCAGAGCCTGTTGACAGAAGCTGCTCTTCCCGTGGGACCTTAGGGTGATCCACCAACCGCGTAACTGCCACAATGACTAGCGGTGCTCTAAGTAACATGCGCTTTGTTTTCTCTCTCTTCTCGTCAGACAAGACTTGCTTAGCCTCTTGCTGCTGAAGAAAGATCTCACCAAGCTTTGCTCTTGCTTCGCCTTCTATCGTCAAATACCGACTCGGCCTTATCCAACCATGATCCGGCGCACGCAATGCCGCCTGAAAGAGTGTTGTTTTCTGAACCTCAGTAATATCAGGCCCTGTCAGCTGAGCAACAGAGACCCTCTGAGTAATTGCTTCGATTGCATCCATAGACGTTCCAATGTAACTTAATGCGCCAAACAGAAAGCCTGACCAACTTATGTCAAATAGGACAAGGCCTTGCTGTGACACCTGTTAACGGTATATAACTAGGACTAAGAAATTATCATTAGTTCCTAAAGCCGTTCGCCAAATGTTAATAATAATAAAACTCGGTGATCATACATGTCGAATCCACAAACACAGTCTCAATTCAACGAGACGACACTTCCAAAGCAGGATTACATGGCCCGTATTTTCGGCTATGCGGTCGCGGCTTTGTCTGTGTTTACCGGTATTCATTACGGCTACTTTCCCGAGACCAGTGAAAACATTGCAATCGTTGCATTGCTCTATCCTCATCTAATTTATATTGCCAGCGGCCCGTTCCGACGCCGCAAAGCATACACGACACGACAGTTTCTGATACATGGAGACGCACTTTTGTGTGGCATATTTTTAGGGTTAATTCACTTCCCCTTAGAAATCGTTGTGCTCTTCGTCATCATGATCAACACCAGTTTCATTGTTGTCGGTAGCCTAACAGCTTGGGCCTTTTGCATCATATCCCTTATTTCTGGTGCCGGAGCTGCTTATCTCCTGACGGGTAACGTGAGTGCCCCGCCTGTGCCATACGAGGTGTTTCTAGTTACCGCCGCTGGCGTTGGGTTTCATTTAGCGTTAACCGCCCATAACAGTTATCGACAAGCACGAGACCTGATGAGACTAAAAATGAAGTTTCAAGGCCAAGTGGAGCGCTTTCAGGCGCTGTCTCATCAAGTGTCCAAGTATGTTGCACCTCAGATTTGGGAGTCTATTTTCTCTGGTCGCCGACAAGTAAGGCTAGAAACCCAGCGTAAAAAGCTAGTGGTGTTTTTCTCTGACATTGTTGGTTTTTCGACGCTTTCGGAGCAAATGGAAGCAGAATCTTTCACCGATTTGCTCAATACCTATCTCACTGACATGTCGCACATCGCTCTCAAATACGGCGGCACCATTGATAAGTTTATCGGTGACGGCATCATGATTTTCTTCGGCGACCCTAAAACCAAGGGCACCAAACGAGACGCTCTGGCTTGTGCATCCATGGCCATTGAGATGCGGAACCATATGGAAATTCTCCGTCAGCGCTGGTCTGATCAAGGCATTTCTGCCCCACTGCAAATTCGCATGGGTATCAGCACGGGTTATTGCACAGTAGGTAACTTTGGTACGGAAAGCCGCATGGATTACACCATCATTGGCAAGGAAGTAAATCTAGCCTCACGACTAGAAACAGAGGCTGCCCCGGGCGACATTCTTATTTCACAAGATACTTACACACTTATTAAAGAACGCATCAGTTGTCGGAGCCGGGGAAATGCGATTGTTAAAGGGTTTAGAGACCCAATCCCAACCTTCCTGGTAATGGATTACTTATCTCAGCAGAACCAACAAAATCAGCGCATATCGCAAGAAGCAGATGGCTTTATCCTGAGAATTGATCAAGACCAGCTCAGCGATGATGAACGAGATAACATCGCTGATACTCTAGAGCGAACTGCGCGCAACTTGCGCAAAGACCACCCTACTGGCGAAATGATTGAAAATTTAACGCCTCAAAGCCTTCCTCTGACGTCCGAAACGGATTGATATCCAACCCGCCACGACGAACATAACGAGCGTACACAGTGAGCTTTTCTGGCTTACAACGCTCCTGAATATCACGATAGGTTCGCTCTACACACTGCTCATGAAAATCTTGATGCTGACGTAACGATACGATATAGGCGAGCAACCCAGCCTGATCAATTTCGTTGCCTTCGTAGAATACATACAAACTTCCCCAGTCTGGCTGCCCGGTTACGGGACAATTTGACTTCAAAAGATGACTGACCAGCCAACCTGAGAAGTGGCTTCCTTCTTGTGTATTCAATAATGAGGCATCTGGTTCGTAGCTACGAATGTCGACATCTAAGTCATCAATCAATATCGCCTCTGGCGCTGTGGGGTAAGTCGCATCAGCAGAATGAAACTGAACACTGACCTCAGCACCTGCTGCCTCAGATAAATCCACAACCATACGTTGACGAGCGGATTCTGCATCTACAAAACGTGTTTGATTAAAGGAGTTTAAGTACAGCTTAAACGACTTAGACTCAATCAAATATGGACTACTCGCCGGTACACGAAATTCCCCTCGGCACACCACTGGCTTTCCCTTAGCATTTAGCCAAGACACCTCATATCCATTCCAAATATCCACCCCAAAGAATTGAATATCCGCGCGGGTTTGGCCACTCGCTTTCCAACTCTCCTCCCGATCAATAGGAAACAACAAACTGGCATCATATTCATCTGGGTACGCAGACAGTTGCCCCAGAGGGTTATCGCTGCTCGTTACTGACCCCATCATTATTGCCTCATTCCAGTACCACGACGCAACAGCCAAATACTGTAGCCACCAAGGATAAATATAAATACAAACAACATAGCAAAAGCAAAACCGATATGAATATCTGAGACACCAAGCACACCGTAACGGAAGGTGTTAACCATGTATAAAATCGGATTTAACTGTGACACTCCCTGCCAAAAATCGGGGAGTAAACTGATCGAATAAAACACACCGCCAAGGTACGTTAAAGGCGTGATAATAAAGGTGGGAACAATGGCAATATCATCAAATTTAGTCGCAAATACGGCATTAATAAACCCGCCGATTGAAAACAAAATAGCCGATAAGAAAACCACCGCAGCCATAACGCCAAAATTATGAACATGTAGATCAGTAAAATACAGCGACAGCAGAGTAACAATAATCCCGACTGCGACACCTCGTGCCACACCTCCTGCGACATAACCTGCCAAGATGGTAATAGGATAGACAGGAGCGACCATCATTTCTTCAACGCTGCGTTGAAATTTATTACCAAAAAAGGACGATGAGACATTCCCATAGGCGTTAGTAATTACACTCATCATAATCAAGCCCGGTACGATGTAGCTCATGTAATCAACACCGCCCATCTCGCCAATACGGCTGCCGATTAAATTACCAAAAATAATAAAGTACAACGTCATCGTAATCGCAGGTGGCAACAATGTTTGCTGCCAAATACGCATAAAGCGACGTACTTCTTTGACCACAATTGTTTGAAATGCAATCCATTGAACGCGTGTCGGATTCATGCTGTTTTCTCCTTCACTAGATCCACAAACAGTTCTTCAAGACGGTTCGACTTAGTTCGCATACTCCGCACTTCCACTCCCTTTTCCGTAAGCAGCGTAAAGATACGGTTAATGCTCTGCCCTTTATCTACAATGACTTCGATGGACTCATCTGAGGTGACTTTTATTTCAAAATCATCCAAAGAAAAGTCATCCGCAACCGGCGCACAAACATCAAATACAAACGTTTCTGTTGAGAGCTGGCTCAAAAGCGAGCGCATGCTGGTACTTTTTATGATTTCGCCTTTATTTATGATGGCGATATTACGGCACAGTTGCTCGGCTTCCTCGAGGTAATGTGTCGTCAAAATAATCGTTGTACCTTGGCGGTTAAGGTCTTGCATGAAATCCCACATTGAGCGACGAAGCTCAATATCAACGCCAGCGGTTGGCTCATCTAAAATTAATACTTTAGGGCCATGCACTAAGGCTCGGGCAATCATTAATCGACGCTTCATACCACCCGACAGCATTCGCGAAGGTGTGTCACGCTTATCCCACAAGTCGAGTGCCTTCAGGAGCTTCTCAGCACTTTCCTTCGCCTCAGCAGCACGCATACCAAAATAACCCGCTTGCGTGACGACAATATCAAAGACTTTTTCAAACTGATTAAAGTTGAACTCTTGTGGTACCACCCCCAACGAACGACGAGCGTCAAAAGTATCACCATTCACATCGTGCCCCATGACCGATGCCTTACCAGAAGTCTTCTGAACCAGCCCGGAAACAATGCCAAGCACAGTAGACTTCCCAGCCCCATTTGGGCCAAGCAAAGCAAAGAAGTCGCCTTCCTTAACTTGAAGCGTGATACCCTTTAATGCTTCGAATCCGTTACCATACACCTTGGTGAGGTCTTCAATTATCAGAGCCGCAGCCATATATCAGATACCTATTTATAAAGAAATATTGAGAGAATAAATGAACAACCGACTGGCCTATCACCTGGAACTACTGCAAGAAACGTTACAGCGCCTTGAAAAAGCAGAAGAGCGCGAATCTAACGCTGTCGGAGAAGAGATTCTACAACAATTTCGCGATCTTATTGATCAGCTCACGGAACACAGGGATTCAGCGTACGATACAGGACAAGACTTGTTCAATAAAATCGGCACCCATAATCCTCAAATCATGCCCGCCATTGATCGTGCCCTGTTCTGGTTCTTCGGTGGCAACTGTATGCACTTTATGACCGATGAAGAGATCACGCGCTTTCAGCACCTAGATGAAATGTCTGCTGACGCAGAGGCTGAAGGCCGCGAGTACGACTACCGCTCCGCAGGGCGCAGCTTACACTAAAGCTCGTCACTGCGTGCAGCCCACTCAATCGTCACGACGATAGAACCAGCTCCGACATGCCTGGTTCTTTAACTATGACAGCAACTAACGATTCATCACTGAACCTTTTTTGGAAAAACTCTCAGGCATAAAAAAAGCCGATTCATTTCTGAATCGACTTTTAAAATTTGGAGCGGGAAAGGAGACTCGAACTCCCGACCCCAACCTTGGCAAGGTTGTGCTCTACCAACTGAGCTATTCCCGCTTAAGTGCTGCGCATTGTAAATATCGTAGCTGGTGAGTCAAGCCTTTTTTCTTAAATTTTAAGAACTTAGCTCAACTCGTTGATTCTCAAACACACCACTCGGAATGATATCTGACCAATAGATTAGCGCTTTAACTCAGGCCATGCAGCTTTAAGGTAAACGAGCATTGACCAAAGAGTTAACACTGCGGCCGCATACAGTGCGTACATACCTATCATTTCATAAGCACTGCCATCGGATGCACCCAATAATATAGCGATGGACGCCATCTGCAGCGCTGTTTTGATCTTGCCAATATTACTCACTGCGACACTGGCGCGTTTTCCTAATTCAGCCATCCACTCTCGCAATGCCGAAATAACAATCTCACGACCAACGATAATCATTGCAGGAATAGTCAGCCATATGTCTGCAAAGTGCTCTACCAGCAATACCAGTGCGACACACACAATCAACTTATCAGCCACAGGATCAAGAAAAGCGCCCAAGGCAGAGGTTTGGTTTAGTTTGCGGGCCAGGTAGCCATCCAGCCAATCTGTCGCCGCCGCTGCTGCAAACAGTAACGCCGCCCATATGCGTCCGCTTTCGCCTAGCCAGTAAAAACAAATCACCATCAACGGAATCATAAAGATCCGACCCAAAGTGAGCGTGTTGGGTACATTCATCGGGGGTACTACTCCTGTTCTTCCCCATGCAGGGAGGCAAATATTTTAGCCGCCAAGGACTTACTAATCCCTGGCACTTTTTCAAACTCGTCCCTTGGCGCACCGCGCATATTACGCAGACTACCAAAATGAAGCAAAAGCTCTCTGCGCCGTTTTGGACCAACCCCAGGAAGGGTTTCTATATCAGACTGCCCTCTTTTCTTTGCTCGGGCCTTTCTGTGCCCAGTAATCGCAAAGCGATGAGCCTCATCACGAACATACTGCAGCAATCTAAACCCTTCATCATGAGGGTTGGGCATAAGGGGCCTTACGGCCTCTGGTCGCCAAAGAAATTCCCAGCCACTTTTTCGGGTCGTCCCTTTTGAGATCCCCAGCAGGAAAACACTCGGCAACTCAAGATCTTCCAACACTGTATTTACACGCGACACTTGCCCTTGCCCACCATCGATCAATAATAAGTCAGGTAAATCGCCTTGATCTTTCATTCTTGTTAGATGCCGCCTAACAGAATCCTCAAGGGCCGCATAATCATCTCCTGCCGTCACGTGCTTCACCGAGAAGCGACGATAGCGCGATTTATCCAACCCCTCCTGCCCATACACAACACACGATGCGTAAGCCGCTTCTCCTTGCGCATGACTAATATCAAAACATTCAATTCGCTTAGGTGTCGCTGGCATATCCAACAGTGTCGAAACCAATTCAAGCTTATCAAGTGCCACCCGATGCCCTGACAGCTTTGACTGAATACTGGTTCTAGCATTTTCCTGCGCCATCACCAACCACTGGCGCGCCTCACCTCTAACGCCCCGCATGTGCTTCGCGCGCTCTCCGCGCTGCTTAAGCACATCCAGCATTGGGGCTAACCTATCCCCCTCAATATCGGCAATAATATTGTCGGGCAGCATATCTGAAGCGTGCCCACCAATGTAATATTGCTCAATAAACGTAATCAGCACATCGTCAGCGTCATCTCCCGCAGGATTACCCGGAAAAAAACTTTGCGAGTTGGTTAATCGCCCCACACGAAACATAAGTTTTTGCACGCAAACTACCGATTGCCATTCCGTAATCGCCCACACGTCTGCGTCGTGATCGCCACTTTCAACTGTTTGGCGTTCCTGAATTCGGCGCAAGAAATCAATACGATCTCGATATTCAGCGGCCTTCTCGAATTCTAATGAGCCTGATGCTTCATCCATCGCGCCTTGCAGATCAGTAATCAACACTCGAGACTTGCCTTCTAGAAATAAACGAGTTCGCTCTATATCCCGCTTATATTCAGCTTCTGAAATAAGGCCGACACATGGTGCCGAACAGCGTTTAATTTCATATTGCAGACACGGACGACTGCGATGATTAAAGTATGAGTCTTCACAATTTCTCAGCAAAAACAGACGCTGAATATAGTTCTGCGCCTCTCGCACTGCTTGCGAATTCGGGTAGGGGCCATAGTAATTCCCTGATCGTTTACGCTTACCACGCCGATAAGCCAACAAAGGATACTTATGATCCGACAGGTGTAGATAAGGATAAGATTTATCATCTTTAAGCAAGATATTGTAAGGCGGACGATGCTGTTTAATCAGGGTCTGTTCAAGGATTAAGGCTTCGGACTCACTCGCCGTCACAGTAATATCTAAGTGATCAATTTTGGCAACAAGCGCAACCGTTTTAGTGTTTAACCCACGAGCACGAAAGTAACTCGATACGCGATTTTTTAGGTTTTTGGCTTTGCCAACATAGAGCAGATGCTGGTCTGCGTCATACATACGATAAACCCCTGCTCTTTGAGTCAGGGATTGTAGAAAGGCTTTGATATCAAAGGATGGCATTAACTTGTTTCGTTAGGATCAATCAACCCAAAGCGTAGCGCCAAATGAGTAAGAGCCACATCATTATCAACACTGAGCTTTTCAAATATTCGATACCGATAACTATTAACCGTTTTCGGGCTCAAAAATAAAGCCTCACTAATCTGAGCAACCTTCTGGCACTTTACAATCATAATGGCAATTTGCAGCTCTCGCTCAGACAAAGCGTCAAACGGAGAGCCCGATTCGCCTTGAAAAGGCCTCAAGGCCATCTTTTGTGCAATTTCTGGACTAATGTACTTTTGCCCAGATTTCACTTTAATGATGGCGCGCAGCATCTCATCTAGATGCGCTCCTTTGGTTAAGTAACCAGAGGCGCCAATTTTCATCAATCGAGAAGTATAAGGGTCGCCGTCATAAACGGTAAGCGCAACAATTTGAATCTCAGGCTGACGCTGGAGAATTTTTTGCGTTGCTTCCATCCCACCAATGCCGGGCATGTTGATATCCATCAAGATAACATCAGGCTCAAGCTCCCGAGACATTACGATGGCCTCTTCGCCGCTAGCGGCCTGTCCAACAACATCTATTTGCTCTGCATCAGCAAGCAGCCGGCTAATACCAGACCTCACCAATTCAAGATCATCAACTACAAGAACGCGTATCAAAGTAATCCTCTATGCAAACGATCGTTCAGAATGGGGAATATACCAAAGCCATTACACTGGGTATATGCGTTTACTCTGCCAACTATACTTCATTGGATTAAGTGACTTAGCGACTTCAACCACACCTTCAGCCGAATTCATGTTTTGGGTGAAGCCTAAGCGCTGAGCAAGCTTAAGCATAGGCCCATTTTCAGGAAGCACGGATCCATAAATTTGGATGACGCCACGCTCCGTCAGATAATCAATAATACGACTCATCAAGTGATGCCCAAGACGCTCACCACGACTGTTATCATCGACAATCACAGAGAATTCAGCAGCAACATCATCGGGGTCAATCCAAACACGGACCACACCAAACAACAGCCCCTCTTTCAAGGCAATAAAAGCCATCTCACGATCGTAATCAATCTGTGTTAAACGAGCTAATTCGGTATGATCAAAACGGCGTCGTGACGAGAAAAAACGCAAACGCAAACTCTCCGCACTCAAGCCATTGTAGAACGCTTCCAGTTGCGGCTCATCCTCACCACGAATAGGACGCACCAAGTAATTATTACCTTGTGGGCTTTGATAGTCCCCAGTCAATTCTGTGGGGTACGGCAATATAGCGCATTTCATTGGCTGCCCGACCTTGGCAGCCACCCCTATGACCCTAAAGCGCCCAATTTGATGGCGTATTGCATTTACTTCCAAACCTTCCAGCCAAGTATGGTTCAGCGCAATATGAGATAAAGCCACCAACCAACGCTCAAGAGTCAGTAAATCTTTTTCAGGGTCTTCAGAGCGCTCTTCCAACACTTCGAAAAAGTGAGATCGACGGATCAGCTTCTCGGCCAAATTTGCATTCAACGGAGGCAAAGCCACTCGCCTATCTACTAATATGTCAGCCGTTGTCCCTCCTCCACCAAAAAACAAAAAGGGACCTATTTCATCATCGCGACCGATTCCAAAAGAGAACTGAAGATTATCAAGCGCACGATGCATAGTTTGGAGTGTATATCCCAGCACTGGGCTTTCAGGGAAGCGATCTCGTATTAAGGCCTCAAGAGAATTAGCCGCAGGCTTCAATTCTTTTGGGTGGCCTAGATCACGAACCACACTGCGAATCCGCTCACGAGGGTTATCACCATAAGCAAAAGGATACAGGTAGTCGCGGTGATGAACTCGAAGCACCCAAGGTGGCGGTACGCTCTCGGCATCCTCAATAAGAGCATCTAGGTCACGCCTGTAAATATTATCCGCACAAGGGAAGCCATAAGCCCGCAATAACTCATACGCCGACTCCGGCGGCAAATACTCGCCAACACCAAAGCTTTTTCTTAGCTGCGCATCAAGGCGGCTATGTTGCGCAGTGATGGGAATTTCGAGACTCTCAGGGGTCTCTCGGAGCAAATCCTGCGTTTTTTGATGCTGTACCATGTACATATATGACTTCACAGCATTGTCTGGAGTTTCAAAGGTAGGAATCAGCGCCCTATCAAAGGCCGCCCTAGCCCCCTCAACCGAGTACTCCCCGACCCAGCTCGTCAATACGGTTTTCTGAGTGCGCGCCGCAACATCAATCAATGCTTCGGCATTTGCCAGTGGATCTGTGCCTAGCCCTGGCGTATAAACAACCAATAGAGCATCCACCGATTTATCCAACAACACCGTTGTGGCAACGTTTTTCAACTGCTCAGGGTCTAGCTCGGGGTTTAGTAGAATAGGGTTTTCGGCCTTCAAATAATCAGGCAAGCTCGCGAGTAATTTCTTTTGTGTATCGCGCTCAAGCGTTGCCAACATTCCCTTATCATAAAACAACCTGTCAACCGCGATGATCGCGGGGCCTCGTCCGTTGGCAATAATAGCCAATCGCGGCCCAAAGCGTTCACGACGCCCCCCAAGGGCATCCACGCAATCGAACAATTCATCGGTAGCATTTACCCGCAACACCCCTGCTCGCGCCAAGACTTCATCAATCAGATCATCCCTGCGTGCTAGCCCCTTAGGCGCAACAACTTTATTTAAGGGGCTATCAGGGAAGCGATTATTCTTAACCGCAAGCACGAGCTTATGGCGAGACGCTGCTCGCAGAGAGCGAACCAGTCCTCGCCCTGAACGAATTTCATCCAACTGCACCAGCAGAGTACGTACTTTGGGTTCTTGAGCAATATAATCAATCAAATCGGAAATCGTGACATCCTCGCTGCGTCCCAGTGTTGCAACGTGCGAGAAACCAATCCCTCGACTGTACGCCCAATCCATAACCCCCGACGCCAGCGTACCTGATTGACCAATGTAAGCGATGTGGCCTTTTTTAACAGGTACATGCAAAAAGCTCGCGTTTAGGTTTCGGTGTGAGATAACAATTCCCAGACAATCAGGGCCTAAAATCCGCATACGAGTCTGCTGGATGATTCGATCAATCTTTTCTGAATTTGGACGATACTGCCAAGAGCGTGTTCTCGCCATGCCGCCGGTCAAGATCATCGCCGCCTCAACACCAATAGCATGAAGTTGCTTTATCACACGAGGAACCGTGTCGGCAGGCGTGCAAATAATTGCCAAGTCAGGCACATTGGACTTCAACTGGGAGATTTTCGAAAACGCAGTAACGCCATAGACACTGTCATAGCCTCGGCTATTGACTGGCAAGATGGTACCCGGAAATTCACCCTGCGTAAGATTACGCATAATTGCACCGCCCAAGCTTCCTTTACGCTCAGATGCACCAATAACTGCGACCGTTTCTGGTTTGAAAAAGCGTTCCAGTGAGCGGGTGCCCATCTTAAATCCCCCTTATCGTGCTGGTGTTTTCATGCCTGAAGGTTAAACTGGACAAAAATCGCTGGCCAGACCCTCTAATGACATTTGCATTTTACACATCAGAAGAGCACTTCTCACATCAAACGGAAGATGATCATCCTGAGCATGCGATGCGTATCATGGCTATTGAACAGGAGCTTAAATCGCGCAACCTATGGGAGCAACTGATTCATGCCAATGGAGAAGAAGCCAACCTACCAGATATACTCCGAGCTCACAGCAAAGGATACGTCGAACAACTCCATCTCATCCAGCCAAAGCATGGCCACATCTACGTTGATGAAGACACCGCAATGACGCCGGGGTCGCTAAAAGCCGCATTATGGTCTGCCGGTTCATGTACAACAGCCCTAGATGCACTTACTGCCAATAAGTTTAGCTCAGCGTTTGTGGCAACACGCCCGCCCGGCCATCACGCCGAACATAAAAAAGCCATGGGGTTTTGCTTCTTTAATAATGTTGCTATCAGCGCATTAAGAGCGGCCGACATTCATCACTACCAACGCATTGCCGTGCTCGACTTCGACGCCCACCAAGGCAACGGCACAATAGATATTCTTGGAAACGATCAGCGCTTTTTACTGCTATCAAGTTTTCAGCACCCCTTTTATCCATACACACACTATCAAGAGTCCAAATACACTAATTTAATCAATGTACCTTTGGCATCCGGAGCAGGTAGTGCGACCTTTCGAGCCGCGATTGAAGAGCGCTGGCTACCTGCATTGAAGCACTTCGGCCCAGAAATCATTATTGTATCTGCGGGATTCGATGGTCATAAAGATGACCCGATGGCTGAATTAAATTTGACCGATGATGATTACCGCTGGTTAGGTGAACTCATACATAAACACACCAATCCAAAGCGAGTCCCCATACTCAGCATATTAGAGGGTGGCTACAACTTAAACGCTCTAGGTCGTTCAGTGGCAGAGTATATAAATGGCGCAAAATAAGTAGCTTCTGGCACGACACAATCAAAAGTACGCACCTTGTTACTTTAAATCACAGAATCAGACACAACCCCTCATGAAAGCCTGCGCGCTCTGCGGCACACTAAATTCATATTCAAGGGCGAGAGAGATTCACATGATCAATAAAAACGCATCAGGAATTATCCAAGTAGCGGTTGCAAACCCGGTATCATTACAACGAATCACCCGCATGGAATGGGCACTGGCCGCTTTAATCGCGGGATGGAGTGGATCGGTTCTCGCCATAGCAATAATGCGACTCATCTAGGGTGGTGGTCTATTTATTAAAAAGTAACGGCCTGTTTGTTAATGTGGCGCCAAGCCGAAAAAGACCATCTCAGCTTGAGGCTCCATTCAAATAAATATCAATAAGTTCAATGTTAAAGCTAGAAGGCATTAGCACTAGGCCGTTACCTTGGCCGCTGCAATTACAGGCGGCAAAAGAAAAACCCACATCCCAGCAAGCACTATATTACTTAAACCAAAGGCGATTAAGCGGTGATAAACATTGTTATAGGAAAGATGTATTGCGCAATGGATAAAACGAAGCAATGCATAACCCCATGCCAGAACCAACACTTCAATTCCAACAGCTTCGAGCAGGTAAGATAAAGTACAAGCGAAATAGAAAAGGATGGGTAGCTCTAAAAGATTCATGTAGCTTCTATTTGCAATAACTACAAACTCGGGTACTCGATCTGACTCCCCCAGTTTGAAATCATCTTTTGTCACCAAGCCGTTCAACGCTGCTTTGAACCTTTGAAAAGGAATCAACAAAAGGACAATAAAAGTCAAACCAACCAGTGCGAGTGCAGGCAGAAATATCTGAGCTTGATTAACTTCGGTCATTTTTTTATCCCGATGCTGATTCCCATACCTTAAAGGCAGGCATTATTAATAACCAAATACTACAACATCATTAGTGGGACTGTATTGATGACGACCGATCCATCTTTGTGACGACTACAAACAAGTGAAGAGTTAACAAAATAGAGTGATAGTGGCAATAAGATGCCAATTGAACATGCTTTTTCAACTCGCACAAAAAAGCCCCGCTTGCGCGAGGCTTCTCTGTTAAATATGGCGGAGGGATAGGGATTTGAACCCTAGATACGCTACTAACGTATGCCGGTTTTCAAGACCGGTGCTTTCAGCCGCTCAGCCATCCCTCCAATGGCGCTTATAATAGCGTCTCGAAAAAAAACGTCAACTTCTTTTTTAAAATCAATTCACTAGCCCACTTTGCTACTGATTAATCTTCGATCAAATGATCGAAAAACCTCTTACATTCCGGCCCTCAGACTTTTATCATACCTACCTAACTTTAACGCCCGCGGCGAAGGTAAATGACGAAGGCTTATGGCAAACATAACCGTACTTATCACTAGCTCGCCCTTTGGTAATAATATTCATGCGCTCGCGCAGAGATACATTAATGCTGCCGTAGAACACCACACGATAGACCGTATTTTCTTTTACCAAGATGCTGTACTGGTCGCCAATCAAGCTCAGCAGCCACCTCAAGGGCAAGTCTCAATACTTTCACAGTGGAAGTCTCTGGCAGAGTGTAACAATATTCCGTTGCAGGCCTGCATTGCAAATAGCTTACGTCGTGGCCTAACCGACGCTGCCGAACAAGCCCGGTACGACCTACCGTTCGCCAGTCTCGACCCTACCTTTGAGTTCTGTGGGCTGGGCGATATGGCAATGGCGCATAAAAACTCCGATAAGGTGGTGCAGTTCTAATGACCTCATCCACACTTATCCATGTAACGACCCCCCCATCGCCGGACTGCGAAGCCTTGGAATACGCTTTAGCGCTGGCGGCGTTTGATCTTGAGGTTGCTATTGTATTTTCCGGGGATGGCTTGTTTTGGCTACAACCCAATCAAAGTGCGCGTTCTGTCGGCGGTAAAAGTCCTTCAAAATTATTGGCCGCCCTTCCTATGTTTGGCATAGAAAATGTGGGTTACAGCAGCTCAGTGGCTTTAGATGCTGATAGTTTAAATCTTTCCGACAATGCCACCCGACTCAATCAAGATGAGTGTGCCCAGTGGCTGAGTCGAGCGAATCATGTGGTGAGTTTTTAATATGCCGACATTACATCAGGTTATGGCGTCAGAGCCGCATTTATTGAAACAGCTCAGCCAAGTGATTAGCAGTGAAGATTCAGTAATCTTCTTAGGTGATGGTTGTTATCAGCTCAGTCGTTGGTCACTCGCTAATAGCACTTTTACGATAACAGAAGATTTAGCCATGCGCGGCCTTGAAAACACGGCAGCCAAATCCATCACCTCTCAAGACTGGGTCAATATGACACTCAACCACACCAATGTGATGACGTGGAAATGACCTCAAAACACATAGAAAAAGATAAAGACGGCTTTTTAGTCAACCTGGAAGACTGGTCACCTGCCGTCGCGGAAGAACTCGCTCAAGCCGAAGACATCACACTTACCCCAGAGCACTGGGAAGTGCTGAATGCTCTGCGTGATTTTTACCAAGAATTTGATCTTTCACCGGCGATGCGCCCCTTAACGCGTTATTTAAAAGTTAAACTAGGTCCAGAAAAAAGTACCAGTATTTATTTAATGACCCTATTCCCGGGCAGCCCTGCCAAATTAACTGCCAAAATAGCGGGACTGCCCCGCCCGGAGAACTGCCTGTGAATAAACATCCTCTCGCGGATCATGTACGTATTTTAGCGCGTGGTAAAAACGCCAGCCGCAACATGACCCTCGAAGAAGCTGAATACACCATGTCTATGTTCTTAAAAGGCGAATGTGAGCCCGAGCAAATTGGCGCGGTGTTTATGTTGCTGCGTGTATTGGAAGAAACGTCTGACGAAATTGCAGGCTTCGCTAAGGCGATCAACGCTTATTGGCCAGCAGGCGCTGAGCAATACGATTTAGTCTGGTCGAGCTATGCGGGTAAACGTCGTCAACCTATGTGGTGGGTACTGTCTGCACTACTACTTACGCAAATGGGTTATCGCATCTTGGTACACGGAACACTGTCCCATACCGAAGGTCGAGTTTACGCACACGAAGTATTTAGCGAACTTGGTCTGGTCAGTTTAACCAAAGACACACTGGCAACCTCCGATGCGCCTTTAGCGTATTTGCCTTGTTCGGAGATTCACCCAGTACTGCAACAATGGTTGGCGCTGAAGTCGGTATTGGGCGTTCGCTCACCGATCAATACCGTATTAAAAACCATCGCGCCTGCGCATACGCCCTCCGTGCAGGGTGTTTTTCACCCGAACTACAAAGCGATTCATGCGGGAGCAGCTCAGTTGAATGAAGACCACTTAATGGTCATCAAGGGCGAAGGCGGCGAGTTTGAAGTGAACCCTGAACGCAAATGCGTTGCGACGTACAGCTTGAATCAAGAATTAGGTGAAATCACCATTCCAAACCAGAAGAGTCATTTTGATAACAAACCTGATTCGCCCGATTCAGGCTGGCTGAAAAAAGTGTGGAAAGATGAATACACATCCGACTATGCCGATGAAGCTATTTTAGCGACGGCGGCACTGGCACTGTGTGCCATTCAAAAGAATCATGATTACGAAAAGGCACTCAGCGAATGTAAGAGTGCCTGGCAAGTGCGTGATCGCGGGCTGATTAAGTAAGAAAGACGCCAAACTAAGCGCTTAACGCCAAATTAAGCGTTTAGCGCCAGCCTAGCTTGGAATGAAGATTCACCACACTACCAACAATGGTTAACGTCGGTGCTTGAATCTCTTTGCCCTTAACGTAGTCAGGCATCGTCGTAAGCGTACCGGTGTGAACCTTTTGATCAGGCAGTGTGCCCTTTTCAACCAGCGCTATTGGTGTATCACTCGGCATACCATGCGCGATCAATTGCTTGCAAATTTCTGGCAGGCCAACCAACCCCATATAAATCACCAGTGTTTGCGATGGATGAATCAATTCATTCCAGGGCAAATCACAGGTGCCATCTTTCATGTGCCCGGTGACAAAACGTACGCTTTGCGCGTGATCTCTATGTGTCAGAGGGATGCCCGAGTAGGCAGAGCAACCACTGGCTGCAGTAATACCCGGCACCACTTGGAACGGCACACCGGCTTCCGCCAGCTCTTCAATTTCTTCACCGCCACGCCCAAAGATAAACGGATCACCGCCTTTAAGCCGCAATACACGCCTACCCTGCTGAGCTTCAACAACCAAACGCTGATTAATGTCGCCCTGAGGGACAGCATGATCACTACGGGCTTTGCCGACGTAGATTTTCTCCGCATCAGTGGGAATCAAATCCATGATGCGTGGGCTAACCAAACGGTCGTAAAACACCACGTCGGCCATTTGAATCAAACGTAACGCTCTAAACGTAAGAAGATCAGGATCACCCGGCCCAGCACCGACCAAAAAGACTTCACCGCGAACTTCATCTTCGCCACTGAGCAACTTCTCGGTAATGGCTTCTGCCAGCTCAGGGTGCCTGGCCAAAATTTGCTCGGGCGCTTGCGATCGCATCCAACGACGCCAAAACTGGCCACGCTCTTTCGATGAGCCGTCCGCGCGCAAGCGATTTCTGAGTGATTCCATCCACAATGCCAAACGACTGTAGTCATCAGGAATAAAGGCTTCGATACGCTCACGAACATAACGAGTTAACGCTGGCGTTGATCCACTAGTAGATACAGCTATTTTGAGAGGCGATCGATCAATAACCGCCGGGAATGAAAAGTCGTTATCTTCTGGCTCGTCAGTACGACAAACGCGGGCACCCGCTTGGCGAGCTAAATCGGCTTGTGCTTGGTTAACTTGCGTGGAATCTGTAGCGAGCACTACATAGTCGGATGCTTGATACGTTTCATCGCTTGCCGCTTTCAGCTCAAGAGTAATGCTCTTGGCGTCAGCCAGCGCCTGAATTTCTTCAGATACAACTGGGGAAACAACACGTACAGATGCGCCGGAGCGCACCAGTGTTTTTACTTTACGAGTAGCGACTTCACCGCCACCAATAACGACAAACGAACAACGAGAACCGTTTAATACCAGTGGCAAGCTGCTCATGCAGAGATAACTTCTTTGCCACCCATATAAGGACGCAAGGCGTCAGGCACGGTAATGCTGCCATCGGCTTGTTGGTAATTTTCAAGCACAGCAACCAAGGTACGACCAACCGCCAAACCCGAACCATTAATGGTGTGCAGGTATTCAGGCTTATTGGTCGCCGGGTTACGCCAGCGAGCTTGCATGCGACGCGCTTGGTAATCACCAAAGGTGCTGCAAGAAGAGATTTCACGGTATTTTTGCTGTCCGGGCAGCCACACTTCTAGATCGTAGGTTTTCGCTGCGGAAAAGCCTAAGTCGCCACCACATAAAATCACTTTGCGGTAAGGAAGATTTAACTTCTGCAGAATCACTTCGGCATGACCGGTGAGTTCTTCCAATGCTTTTTCAGACTCTTCAGCGCGTACAAATTGCACGAGTTCAACTTTGTCGAACTGGTGCTGGCGAATCATACCGCGCGTATCACGACCATAGCTTCCGGCTTCACTGCGGAAGCATGGTGTATGCGCCACTTTTTTAACCGGCAGCTGAATATCATTCACTGCATCACGCAACAAGTTAGTGACTGGTACTTCAGCAGTAGGAATGAGATAGAGATCTTTGTCGCCCTGCGCTTGAGGAATCTTAAATAGGTCTTCTTCAAACTTAGGCAGTTGGCCTGTGCCTTCTAATGCTTGGCGATTGACCAAGTAAGGAACATAAGTTTCTTCGTAGCCGTGAGCGTCCGTATGGGTGTCGAGCATAAACTGACTGATAGCACGATGCAGACGAGCAATAGCACCACTCATTACAGCGAAGCGTGAGCCAGCAACTAAAGCACCGGCATCAAAATTCAAGCCAAACGGCGCGCCGACATCAACGTGGTCTTGTGGTTCGAAATCAAATTCAGGCAGTGTGCCCCACTTTAGAACTTCGACGTTGTCGTCTTCGCTAGCGCCCACAGGTACTTCCGCCACTGGAACATTAGGCACTGACATTAAGAAATCATGCAGATCAACTTCTGCTTGTTTGGCGGCTTGCTCGGCACGAGTAATGTCGGCATCAAGGCCGCTCATCACTTGAGCTTTTGCATCTTCTGGCGACATGCCTTGACCGATTAACTGGCCAATTTGCTTGGAGGCTTTTTTCTTCTCAGCTTGCAAAGCTTGTGCTTCTGTCATCGCTGTTTTACGAGCGCCGTCGAGCTTATTAAAAGCCGAATCGTCAAAGGAAAAGCCTTTTTTAGCTAAGGCTGCTTTAACGTATTCAATGTTGTCACGAATGTATTTGATATCGAGCATGATTCTTTTCTTAGACCAGAGATTTAGATAACCAAATTCCAGCAGCGGTGGCCGCCAGACAACCCAGCAAGCTAATACCTATATAAGCGATAAACGCTTCGTATCGAGATTGCTGCAGGAGTGAAATACTTTCTAGGGAAAAGGTGGAAAACGTGGTGAAGGCCCCTAAAAACCCCACCATAGCCAACTGTTTGTGGTAGTCGTCACCGACGTGATTTTCTACCAAATAAACATAGGCAATACCAATGACAAAGGAGCCTAACAGGTTCACCGAGAGCGTTCCATAGGGGAAGGGCTTGTCAGCCCAGCGAAACACTGCTGTTGCCATAGAAAAACGAGCTACAGCCCCCAATGCGCCACCAAGAGCAATCCAGAAGTACATCATAATTCTTCATCACCTGTTTTCTGCCCAGAGCCATGAATCGCATCATGGCCATAACGCTGCTGGGGGCTGGTTTGATTTAAATGACGCAGGTGTTCAAGTTTTGCTCCTATTTTTTGCTCCAGCCCACGATCGGTTGGGTGATAAAATAGAACATCACTTAATTCTTGAGGAAGATAATTTTCACCTGCGGCAAACGCTCCAGGCTCGTCATGGGCATACCGGTATTCGGCACCATAATCTAGGCTAGCCATTAATTTGGTCGGAGCATTGCGAAGGTGTAATGGTACTTCATAGCTTGGTGATTCTTGTACCAGTTTTCGTGCCGCTTTGTACGCTGTGTACACTGCATTGCTCTTTGGCGCGCAAGCAATATAGGCAACGGCCTGAGCCAATACAAGCTCACCTTCTGGGCTGCCTAAACGCTCTTGAGCTTCCCAAGCGTCAGTGCAGATACTCAATGCACGCGGGTCGGCATTGCCTATGTCTTCACTGGCCATGCGCACCAATCGACGGGCCACATATAAAGGATCACAACCGCCATCCAACATGCGACAAAACCAATACATGGCACCATCAGGATCAGAGCCGCGCACGGATTTATGCAGTGCAGAAATTTGATCGTAAAACGCTTCACCGCCTTTGTCGAATCGACGGAAGCTTGTTACTAGAACCGCTCGTACATCGTCTTCAGTCAATGGCGTTTGACCATTAAGCTGCAAGGCTTGCTCTAACAAGTTAAGACTTCGCCTAGCATCTCCATCCGCGGCCTGAGCTAAAGCTTTCAGTGGTTCAATGTCGTCTTGCTGAATCCCTTCTACGGCTAGGCCGCGTTGAATCACGGTAAGCAATTCATCTTCTGTGAGCGATTTAAGCACATACACCTGCGCACGAGATAAGAGTGCGTTGTTTAATTCAAATGAGGGGTTTTCCGTGGTGGCGCCCACAAAAACAAAAGTGCCATCTTCGACATAAGGCAAAAAAGCGTCTTGCTGTGATTTATTAAAGCGATGCACTTCATCAATAAACAAAAGGGTTTTGCGCCCTTCTGCTTGCGCTTGTTTTCCTCGCTCAACGGCTTCACGAATTTCTTTTACGCCAGCCATCACAGCACTGAGTGAGATAAAGCGCGCATCAACATAGCTCGCAATAAGGCGAGCGAGTGTGGTTTTGCCGACACCGGGTGGCCCCCACAAAATCAGCGAATGGATCTGTCCTGCATCTAGAGCTCGTCGTAGCGGCGCATCGGAGCCAACCACATGCGATTGACCAACGTATTCGTCAAGTGACGCCGGCCTTAAGCGCGAGGCCAGCGGCTCGTAGGGCGATTCTCGTTCAAATAGATCAGCGGCCATGACGTCCGTCGATCACATCCACCCCTTCCGGGACGATAAAATAAAAGGCTTGGTCGTCTAATTCAGGGTTAAGCAAAAGCCCAGTAAAACGAATTTCAGTAATCTGACCCGCCGCATCAAAGATGCGCATAAAAGCGAGCTTGTCGCCCTTGTAGTCGAACTCCAGCGCTTCAAAAAGCTGACTACGATCCATCGGTTTTAATACGTAACGATCAATGCCCTTGCCACTCGTCACTTCAGGCTGAGTGACTTGGTAATTAGCGGCAATCTCACTGGTGTTACCACTCAGCAGTAACGCAGGCGTGTCTTGAAGCTTGGCTTCAAGCTGACGAATAGTGACCTGTTCAAGATCCATGTCGTAAACCCAAACCAACTCACCATCAGACACCACTAGTTGCTCGTAAGGCGGCTCTGTCTGCCAGCGCATCTTGCCCGGACGGGCGACCGTTAAGGTGCCGCTCAACGATTGCAAAACCTCTCCAGACTGATCAAGCGTCACTTGCTCAAAATGGGTTTCCATTGAGCTAACCACTTCAAGGCGCTTGATAAACGAATCCAGAGCAGCTTCGGCGAATGCGACCGTGGAAAAAGACAAAGCCAACACACCTGCGCTAATACTCGACAATATTTTCAAATGATACATCCTCAGTTTCTGTACTCTTGTACCTAGCCGCCCGATGACGGTGCTAATACTTCTCGGCTGCCATTGTGTGCCGGTGGAGACACCACTCCTGCCGCCTCCATGGTTTCGACAAGTCGCGCAGCTCGGTTGTAGCCGATACGCAACTTCCGCTGCACGGATGAAATAGAACATTTACCACTTTCTATCACTAAAGCCACGGCTATATCATAAAGTTCATCTTGCTCGCCATCAGAACTACCTGAGCCCCCTTCACCCGGTAACGAGCCGTCCTCACCTACTTGTGTGATCTCTTCTAGGTAATTAGGTTCGCCACGTGTTTTCCATTCGGCGACTACGCGATGAACTTCGTCATCATCGACAAAGGCACCGTGAACTCGCTCAGGTAACGCACAACCCGGTGGCATATAAAGCATGTCACCATGACCAAGTAATTGCTCCGCTCCGCCTTGATCAAGAATCGTCCGAGAATCGATTTTGGAGGACACCTGAAACGCAATTCGAGTGGGTACGTTTGCTTTAATCAGCCCCGTAATTACATCCACCGAAGGGCGCTGCGTTGCAAGCACCATATGAATACCTGCAGCACGGGCTTTCTGAGCAATACGAGCAATAAGCTCTTCGACTTTCTTACCTACGACCATCATCATGTCGGCAAATTCGTCGATCACAATAACAATATAAGGTAATGGTTCTAATGTTTGTGGCGTAGTGTGTACTGATTGGTCAATCTGCCACAGTGGATCAAGTAGCGGCTTCCCTTCTTCAATCGCGTCTCTGACTTTCTTATTGAAGCCCGCGAGGTTTCGAACCCCCATGGCGGCCATTAATTGGTAACGACGTTCCATTTCAGCCACCGACCAACGTAAGCCGCTGGCGGCTTCTTTCATGTCGGTAATGACTGGGGTTAGCAAATGGGGAATGCCTTCATAGACCGATAATTCCAGCATTTTTGGATCAACGAGAATCAAACGTAAATCCGCAGGTGTCGATTTAAACAATAAAGAAATCAGCATGGCGTTCACACCCACTGATTTACCCGAACCGGTCGTACCCGCAACCAGCAAGTGCGGCATTTTAGCCAAATCGGTAATCACAGGGTTACCAGCAATATCATGCCCCAGCGCTAAGGTTAATGGTGATTTTGATTTTTCGTAATCTTGTGTGGATAGCACTTCGCCCAAAGTCACCATGGCGCGGTTTTCATTAGGAACTTCGATTCCCATCACCGATTTTCCGGGAATCACCTCAACAACACGAACGGCAACCATCGCCATGGAACGTGCTAAATCTTTAGCCAGATTCGAAATCTTACTCGCCTTTACACCCGGCGCTGGCTGGATTTCAAAGCGCGTAATCACTGGGCCAGGAGCAATGGCGGTAACTTCAATCTTTACACCAAAATCAGCAAGCTTTTGAATTAATAGCGCCGAAAGATCACGCAAGCGTTCTTCTGAAAAACCGCTTTGAATATCAGTGCGCGGAGGGTCAAGTAAAGCTATAGAAGGCAACGGGTCTGTATTTTTAAACAAACTGCCCTGTAGGTCGCGCTTGGCACGATCGCTCGGCCCAGATTCACGCTTTTCTAGCGGCTCAATGCGAAGGGCTTCTTCTTGCAGAGCATCATGCAGCACTTCAGTGTCGACTTCAGGCTTTAGCACTTCTATAGCGGGAGGCTTGGCCGCCTGCTTTTTAGGTTGAGGAACTATGTTTGCGACACTAGGTGATACTGGAGTGCTCGCTGATCTTTTTTGGGCACGAACATAGGCAGGCTCTTCTGCATCATCGTAGTCTGACGTTTCACTTTCCCAAGGTGGAATATCACTATCAGGCAAGTCGGAATCATCCGTGGCGCTAAATCCGCTAAAGTCCATTAATGGATCAGCGGCAGGCGAGTCATGATTCATTTCACGATCCAAGGCGTTCGATTCAACACTTCCACCTTGGCGCTTCTTCGCTGCATTAGTTGTCTTGAGAAAGGATAATGAGAATACTGCCCGTAGACCCGAAAGCCGCTGCGCAAATGAGCGTTTAGGAAGCTGAGAATCTAAACCATCCAAAGAAGCACTGTCGTTAAGCGGTAATTGCTTGTGCGTCGCAACGGGTGAGGCAGCTGAGTGAGAATGGCTACTTGCGTCTTTCTTTTGAACGCTGCCGTTTTCGCGGGTATGTGTCGACGTCGAAGAATCCAACAAGGACAATACGCCCCCGCCCAATCGCTCAAAAAAGTGCAACCAAGAGAATTCCAAAAACAGTACCGACCCTAAGGCCAGCATGACGATATAAATAAGCGCCGTCCCAACAAAACCAAATAAGGGAGTCAGTAAGTCAGACAGCAATTGTCCAAGAATGCCACCCGCGCCAGCAGGAAGTTGCGCTCCAGACCAAATACTTATCGAAGCAACCCCCGCCAGAGATGCCAAGGTGATTAACAATCCACAACCTCGTAGCAGCCATATTCTCCCAGCAATCGCTGGTGCCTTACGAAATAACAGCCATGCCTTAGCAAGAATTAAGGTAGGAAAAGCAAAAGCTAAATAACCCAAGCTATGTAAAAGAAAATCAGCTAAGTAGGCACCAACACGGCCTGCGGAGTTATCCGCCTGCTCACTACCAACCACTGACCAAGCTACATCTTCAGGATCATAGCTAAATAAAGCTATAAACAGTAAAAGACAGCCGAGCGTAAGCAAAAGAAAAACAACGTCGTGTTTCTTCTGCCAAACCGAATTTTGCATATTGTCTGTTGCCATGTCGCTTTCAGAATGTTCCGATGACAAAATAATCCCTAATATCAACAACTTCTGAGGGGAAGTCTAACACGCCTTATGAGGTGTGTTTATCGCATAATATGATCGATTGGTTAGATGAATTCCAGCCGCCGGCGTTCCCTAGTACTGCCCGCGCACTTAAAGAGCCAAATGGACTGCTCGCCGCGGGCGGACTTTTATCACCTGCGTGGCTAGATGCCGCTTATCGCAAGGGCGTTTTCCCTTGGAACGACCCAGAGGAAGAGCGACTTTGGTGGACGCCGTCCCCTAGAGCCATTATCACGTCACAGTCCTTCAGGGTGCCTAAGCGCTTGGCGCGTGAAGCTCGCAATAGCGACTTTCGCGTAACTGCTAATGTATCTTTTTCAAATGTCATTCAGGGATGCGCAATCCCCCGAGAGGACAACTCAGGGACCGTTGCTGGCACATGGATTGATGACGAAATCCTCACTGTCTATCCTGAGTTAAACAATGCAGGCCGAGCGCTTAGCATTGAATGCTGGGCATCTGATGGAAGACTCGTAGGTGGGTTTTATGGATTAATAATAGGACGCGCATTATTTGGTGAGTCCATGTTTTCACGCGTGAGCGGCGCTTCTAAAGCGGCTTTTGCTTATGCAGCTCCTATCCTTTTCGAACTTGGCATTGAGTTGATCGACTGCCAAATGAAAACAGACCACCTGTCTCGGTTCGGTATACTTGAGGTTGAGCGCCATGAGTTCGAAGCGCTACTAGCGTCTGCCATTAACGCCCCGCCAGTACCTTCGATTCCAGGAGTGATACGTTGAGGTCTATTTCATTATTCACCCCTGGAGAGACTCACGACTGCCCCTATCTAGATGATAGACAAGCACTAAGCCAGTACGTCGATCCAAGGTTAGAATTGAATGAATTTGAATTAAGCACGCTTAGCCGCTTAGGATTTAGGCGCAGTGGCAAGCTACTCTACCGTCCCGCTTGCCCCGGCTGTATGGAATGCCTGCCTGTGCGACTGCCGGTGAATCAATTTGTATTAAGTAAAAACATGAAGCGACTGATCAAGCGCTCTCAATCGTGGACACTACAGGTTGTCGAGCCTAATGATGCGGATCGGTATTACAACTTATACGAACGCTACATCACAGTGCGACACCGAGATGGCGATATGTTCCCCCCGTCTCGCAAAACATTTTCTGAGTTCTTAGCTGAAGACTTTGGTAACACGCGCTTTCTTACCGCCACAGAGGGAGATGAACTCGTCGGCGTATTGGTATTCGATCAATTTGATGACGGATTATCCTCGGTATACTGCTTTTATGCTCCAGAGCGAGAAAAGGACTCAATAGGCACCACCCTCATAATTCGACTCAGCCAGCTGACAAAATCACTCGGCCTGCCATACAACTATCTAGGCTATTACGTTAATGGTTGTCGCAAAATGGACTACAAAACACGTTTTAAACCCATTGAGGTACTGCAATCTGGGTCGTGGCAACCGCTGAAAGACTAATCATCTTTGCCTTAGGCTAGTTTTTAGTGCAGAATGCGCGCGCGTTGAACAAGATTCAGACAGGTGATAATGAATGGCAAAAGATGATCACATTGAAATGGAAGGCGAAGTCATCGACACGCTTCCTAATACAATGTTCCGAGTAAAATTAGAGAACGGCCACGTAGTGACCGCTCATATTTCTGGCAAAATGCGTAAGAACTACATTCGTATTTTGACAGGCGACAAGGTTAAAGTGGAACTGACCCCATACGACCTGAGCAAGGGACGCATTACTTACCGCGCCCGTTGATCAAATGCCGTTAGTGGTGGTGCCAACCTAGGCTGGCACCACTTCCGGCAACTCCAGCACCAACTCCCCTTCCGATACCAGCACTTCGATTTCTCCGCCTTTCGAGAGCTCTCCGAAAAGAATTTTCTCTGCAAGTGGCTTTTTAATCTTGTCCTGAACCAGACGAGCCATTGGTCGTGCGCCCATTTTTTCGTCGTAACCGTGTTCGGCCAACCACAAACGAGCGTCTTCACTGATGTTAAGCATCACACCCTTGTCATCCAACTGCCCTTGCAACTCAGCCAAGAACTTATCAACAACATGAAGTATTGTATCGCGACCTAAGGCCTCAAACTGGATGATATTGTCCAAACGGTTTCTGAACTCAGGGGTGAACATTTTCTTCAGTTCTTCACCACCATCCGTACTGTGATCCTGATGAGTAAAGCCAATACTTGCACGGCTCATCTGAGCAGCACCCGCATTCGTTGTCATCACCAAAATAACATTACGGAAATCCGTTTTACGGCCGTTGTTGTCAGTTAGCGTACCGTGATCCATAACCTGAAGAAGAATATTGAACACTTCAGGGTGTGCCTTCTCGATTTCATCAAGCAGCAGCACACAATGTGGTGTCTTATTTACCGCCTCAGTTAACAAACCACCTTGGTCGTAACCGACATAGCCCGGAGGCGCACCGATCAAGCGAGATACAGTATGACGCTCCATGTACTCCGACATATCAAAACGTACTAACTCCATTCCCATAACAGAAGCAAGCTGACGAGTGACTTCTGTTTTACCTACCCCGGTTGGGCCGGCAAACAAGAATGAACCAATCGGCTTCTGCGGGCTATTCAAGCCAGCGCGAGACATTTTAATGGCTGTTGACATAGTCTGAATCGCTTCATTCTGGCCAAAGACCACCATCTCAAGTTTATCTTCCAGCTTGAAGAGCAGCTCTTTATCAGAGGCAGAGACAGATTTCGGTGGAATGCGTGCAATCGCGGCAACTACTTCTTCAATTTCAGTCACCCCAATTTGCTTTTTACGCTTACTTGGTGCCAAAAGCTGCTGCAAAGCACCAGCCTCATCAATAACATCAATCGCCTTGTCGGGCATATTTCGGTCATTAATATAGCGATCAGCAAGCTCAGCAGCGGTGCGGAGTGCTTTATCTGTGTATTTAAGCTTGTGATGCTCCTCGAAGCGCGACTTAAGACCTTTAAGAATTTTGTAGGTATCTTCAACCGATGGCTCAGAGACATCAATTTTCTGGAAGCGGCGAGTAAGCGCACTGTCCTTCTCGAAAATTCCACGGAATTCAGTAAAGGTGGTCGAACCTATACAACGCACCTCACCGGAGCTCAGCAATGGCTTAAGTAAGTTGCTGGCATCCATCACCCCACCAGACGCGGCACCCGCACCAATAATGGTATGGATTTCATCAATAAAGAGAATGCCGTGCGGCTGGCGCTTAAGTTCAGCCAGCAGTGCTTTAAATCGCTTCTCGAAGTCACCGCGGTATTTAGTGCCCGCGAGTAAAGCCCCCATATCCAAACTGTAAACAACCGCATCATTGATCACGTCCGGCACTTCACCATCGACAATGCGCTTTGCTAAGCCTTCAATTATGGCCGTTTTACCGACACCTGAATCCCCCACCAAAAGCGGGTTATTCTTACGACGACGAGCCAATACCTGAACTAGGCGACTGACTTCCATTTCACGACCAATTAATGGATCGATTTTGCCATCGCGAGCTTGACGATTAAGGTTGGTGGCATATCCTTCGAGCGCTGACTTAGAGGCGTTTTCACCCTCTTCATCCATCGAATCTGACGATTGATCTGCGCTATCTTCTGGACCATTCACCTTAGAGATGCCATGAGAAATATAATTCACAACATCAATACGGGCGATATTTTGTTGTTTAAGGAAATACACCGCCTGGCTTTCCTGCTCACTGAAGATAGCGACAAGTACATTTGCACCCGAGACCTCAGCTTTACCAGAAGATTGCACGTGAAAAACTGCACGCTGCAAAACACGCTGAAAACCTAGCGTAGGCTGAGTCTCCTGCTCTCCACTGGCTTCAGGGATTAAAGGCGTAGTTGAATCTACAAATTCATCGAGATCCTTACGCAACTTGAGGATATCTGCACCACACGCCTGCAATACATTGGCGGCGGCGTCATTATCTAACAATGCGAGCAACAAGTGCTCAACGGTCATGAACTCATGACGCTTGGAACGGGCTTCTTTGAATGCTTCATTCAAAGTTTGCTCGAGCTCTCTATTCAGCATAACGCCTCCTGATTTCAGTCATCTGCCGGGGCGATTTCGCACATAAGTGGATGTTGGCAGTCCTTAGAGTATTGATTCACAATCGCCGCTTTAGTTTCAGCAATATCTTTAGTGTAGACGGCGCACACGGCGCTGCCTTTATTATGAACAGTTAACATTATTTCAGTTGCCTGCTCCGGGGTTTTACCAAAATGCTGCAGTAAAACCTCAACCACAAACTCCATGGGTGTGTAATCGTCGTTCAGCATCACCACGCTGTACATCGCTGGTCGCTTCAGTGCAGGAAGCGATTCCTGCACGGCAGTATTGCCGCTGTCTTCGTGGTGAGTGTCCTCACTACTTAATACTAGATGAGATTTAGTCATGTCGCGCCCGAAGGTTTCCATGTTTGCCAAATAAGTCACATGATAACGCTCACAATGACACAGCACCACATTCCATGCCATATGGCTGTTTTAATGTCTTGACGGGCCATTTTTCACGGCGTAGGGTATTTCCTAGCTATCAAGATGTTGGGTGGTCCAGCATCTGCACCGGATGTAAATAAGGAGGTTGATATGGCTACAGGGACTGTAAAATGGTTCAACAATGCAAAAGGCTACGGCTTCATCTTAAGTGACGACACCAACGAGGATCTTTTTGCACACTACTCTGTGATTGATATGGACGGCTATCGCACCCTTAAAGCTGGCCAAACTGTGAAGTTTGACATCAAACCTAGCGATAAAGGCTTACACGCTATCAACATTCAAGCCGCCGATCAGACCACAAGCCTCAGCAGTGAAAACCCGGCCACTGAAAGCGACGCCTCAACCACCAACACTGAGCAGTCAGTTGAAATGGCATAGGCATCGATTAAAAATTCGATTTAAAAGAGCCTAAGCTGAAGTGTGATGACATAAAAAACCACTATTGGGCCATTACTTTCCCACAGTTTTAAGCAGCACTGTAGCTGACACCGAACAGTGGTTTTAATATCTAGGCCCAATGCCTCCCAAGGGGAACTTATCCCCTT
>OJBO01000172.1_pt1 | contig 40008 bp, 46 predicted proteins | sample 1590461 | NCBI WGS metagenome assembly OJBO01 (sample SAMN05416836, study PRJEB24817) | seawater metagenome | isolation source: Sea water | place: Canada:Atlantic | collected 2013-07 | reverse complement strand
ATGAGGGCATTTTAGCACCTCCTATTACGCGACCGGAATTAGTGTGCCACTACACCAGGCATTGCTTCACCTATCACTTGAAGCCTCTCTTCCCCATAATCGTTTCTATCATCCACCGCTTCAAGTCGATTATCATCATCAAATATTGTAATAGCATCATTAAAATCAATGCCATGTTTATCCATATTCTTAGAGTTTTTATTTTCATCCCATTCGAACTTCATCAAATCCTCCGTAATTCAATTAAATAAATATGCTGTGGCTACACCCTATCACTTGATCAAGTAGCATAAACCGGTAAACCAATCATATGCTACGAATTTTCAGAGGCATCGTCCCATGCCTTTATATAACCATTGCCTCTTAAATAAGATCTGAGTGATGCCATTAGATACTCGCTCCACTCCTCTAGGTTTGTCTCACCGCAAACCTCGACATTGGACTTGGACAATTTAATCATTTCATCCACAGCACACCAAAAGAACTTAGCTAAATGCTCAGCTTGATTAGCATCATTCACTTTGCCAGCATTTAATATAGAAAGAGCTTCAAAATTGGACATTTTCTCGGCAAGAAAAGTCGCAATCTCTCGCTCCTTATCGTATTTATATGAAATCAAAAGGTCTCCGTTCCTCATCAGTTAATCCACTACTCAGTCAACTGATCTACTTCGCACTCTAATGCCTCTGCCCATGTCCGTAGGGTTTCAATATGAGGTTTGTTGCCAAGCTTTTCGGCCTGTGCAATTGCGCCTTGGGTTAGGCCTAATTTTTGGGCCAATTGAACTTGCGATAAGCCTCGGTGTTTACGCCATGCAGCCATTGGGCTGATGTTTTTTTCGATCATGAGGCCGACGACTTCGTGGGGGATTGTAGTTTGAGTATGCTTATTACTGGTGTGGCTCATTAGACAATCTCCTTTTGTGACGAATCCTTAAGTTGTTTGGATAAGTTACCAAGGTACGATTAGGTGGGCAAGGCGTTATCGCAACCGTTATCGCCTTTAGTCGCAAGCTCCTGAACGCCTCCTACATGTTGGTTTATGTATGTGGGTTTATGTATGTAGATTCATGAAATGATTGATCGCAGATACGCCACTTCGTAGGCTTGCTGTTGGGTTACGCGCTTCGCGCTAACACCAACCTACTTTATAGCCTCGAAGCAGTGTGCATAAAAAACGCTGAAGCGGTTTTATTAACCTTCTAGGTTGCTGATGTATGGGGCGTTAACATCGATAAGTTGTTGAGGTTTGCTGTTGGGTTACGCGCTTCGCGCTAACACCAACCTACTCTATACCCACGAAGCTGTGCACAAAAAAACCCGCCGAAGCGGGTTTCTATATAGCCTTTAACTTCTGAATTTTATTTCAGGAAGCTACGGCCTTTTTTCGCTGCAGTGCGCAGGCGAAGTGCGTTCAGCTTAATAAAGCCGGCTGCGTCTTTTTGGTCGTAGGCACCGGCATCGTCTTCAAACGTGGCGATGGCTTCGTCAAACAGTGAGTCTTCTGACTTACGGCCCACAACAATGACGTTACCTTTATAGAGCTTAAGGCGTACGTCACCATTAACGACTTTTTGAGTTTCATCGATGGCCGCTTGTAGCATTTCGCGCTCTGGGCTCCACCAGTAACCGTTGTAGATCAGGTTAGCGTAGCGTGGCATCAGTTCGTCTTTTAGGTGTGCTGCTTCACGGTCGAGTGTGATGGATTCAATCGCGCGGTGTGCTTTTAGCAATACTGTGCCCGCTGGTGTTTCGTAACAGCCACGGGCTTTCATGCCCACGTAGCGGTTTTCTACAATATCAACACGGCCAATGCCGTTAGCGCCAGCCAGTTTGTTCAGTTCTTCCATGATGGTCGCAGGTGATTTGTCTACGCCGTCGATGGCGACTGGATCACCGTTTTTGAAGCTGATGGTAATGTAGGCGGCTTCGTCAGGTGCGTTTTCTGGCGATACAGACCACAACCACATGTCTTCTTCTGGCTCATTCCAAGGATCTTCTAGGATGTCGCCTTCGTAGGAGATGTGCAGCAAGTTGGCATCCATTGAGTACGGTGATTTTTTACCGGCTTTGTTTTCTACTTGGATGTCATGCTTTGCACAGTACGCCATTAGGGTTTCGCGAGACGTTAGGTCCCACTCACGCCAAGGGGCAATCACTTTCACGCCCGGCTTCAGTGCGTAGGCACCTAGTTCGAAACGTACTTGGTCATTACCTTTACCGGTTGCGCCGTGGGCAATGGCATCTGCGCCTGTTTCGTTAGCGATTTCAATCAAACGCTTGGCGATCAGTGGGCGTGCAATCGAGGTGCCTAGTAGGTATTCACCTTCATAGATGGTGTTGGCGCGGAACATCGGGAAAACGAAGTCACGTGCGTATTCTTCGCGGAGGTCGTCGATGTAGATTTCTTTGATGCCCAGTGCTTCAGCTTTCGCGCGCGCTGGCTCTACTTCTTCGCCCTGCCCCAAGTCAGCTGTGAAGGTGACTACTTCGCAGTTGTATTCAGTTTGCAGCCACTTAGCGATTACGGAGGTATCTAGACCGCCGGAATACGCCAGTACAACCTTCTTGATGTCTGACATGGGATTCTCCAGATGGTTAACGTTTGCCGATTACGTGCGCAGGCCGCACATAGTCTGAAATTTAAGGGGGCGTATTGTACTGGTTGCAGGGCCTAACGCCAACCTCTGACTTAGGCTATTAGAGCCGCTCTGATCAATAGAGACGCCCTAATCTTATTTTTAACGTTGAGCACTGGTTGGGTAGTTCAGCGGAGGAACCGCTTGCGAATCTTCAGGCAGCTTGAATACTAATGCGTCCGGCAAAGGAATATCTTTATCCACCTCAAGACGCACCGTAACCCGCCGGTTGGCATTTCTGCCTTTCACTGTCTTGTTATCAGCGACAGGGTAACGGCCACCATGAAAGCGTGTGGTTATGATTTCAGAATCGATGCCTTGTTGTAAAAAGTAACGTTCTACAGCCTCAACCCGCCGTTTTGAGATCTGACGGTTATCGTATCGGCGACCTATGTTATCTGTATGACCATCGAGATAAACGCCGGTCACACGTGGATCATTTTTGATGTAATACACTACTTTTTCAAGCTCTTGAATATCGGCTTTATCTAATTGCTCTTCCGAGGATTTAAAGAACACCTTAGAACGAGCGACCTGGCCAAGATTCATTGTAAGAAGTTGATTGGCACACAGTAAGTAATCACGAAACGCCCCCTCAAACTCCACCGCAGATACTTGTATTTGCACATAGCGGCTTGGGTCGTAATAGGCTTGATGGCTAATCGTTGGCATCCGCCCTTCTCGCAGCGCGTGTAAAAACTGATTTGAACGCTCGGAGTCAAGTACGATCGCAGGGCCGTCTTTGTTTACACGCGATGTTCCTAAACGCTCGCTACGTTCGGCGGGCTTCCACGGTGGAGGCGTGATGGTGATACTGGCATTGCTCGCCGCCATCAGATTGCGCTCGGGTTCTAGTTGAAACGTCACATCTTGGCCGGCTTGATGATAAAACACGGCCTCACCGTACCCCGGCAAGTGCTGCTGAAATCGACATTCAAAAACATTGCCACTAAGCATCCACTGAGTATTCTCAGGGCCACCAGCGAAGTTCATGGTTTGTGCAACAACGACTGACGGCCACCATACTACAACCCCCATAACCATGGCGATGATGATAGTGACAGCACGACTCCACTGAGAATTTACGGCATTCATATTAGCTCTGGTATTAGTCCACTAAGTAAGTTTTGTATCGGCCGATGTTCTAAAAAGTTAAGAAAGATAAGCCGCTTCCGGTGCAGTTTCCGGTACAATGCGGCGATAAAGGCGATCGTTAAATGCCGCACTTAAGTCGCCATGCTTAAGTCACCACACTTAAATCGCCACATTCATCTCAGTTTAGACAAGGTTCCGCAACATGACCGACCGCCTTACCATTACCCGCCCCGACGACTGGCACCTGCACGTACGCGATGGAGCCGTACTGCAACACACCGTGCCGTCTACTGCCCGAGTAATGAAACGCGCCATCATTATGCCCAACCTACAGCCACCCGTTATGAACGCAGAGCAAGCGTTAGAATATCGTGGCCGTATTCTCGCAAAAGTCCCGCAAGGGATAAATTTTGACCCTCTCATGGTGTTGTACCTTACCGATCACACCACACCAGAAATGATTCGCGAAGCTGCTGTTGCCGGCCACATTGTTGCGGTAAAACTTTACCCGGCTGGCGCTACCACGAACTCGTCTTCAGGCGTCACCGACCTTGGTAAGCTGGATGAACTGGCCGATGTGCTAACAGAGTGCGACATCAAGCTCTTAGTACACGGTGAAGTCACCGATAACCACATTGATATCTTTGATCGCGAAAAAGAATTCTTAGATAACATTCTTGTGCCATTGATGAGCCGCCATCCAGAGCTTAAGGTTGTGGTTGAGCACATCACCACCAAAGACGCCGCAGATTTTGTATTGAGCCAAGGTGCAAACGTTGCCGCCACCATTACACCTCAGCATTTGGCCTACAACCGCAATCACATGTTAGTCGGTGGCATTAAGCCCCACTTCTATTGCTTGCCAATTTTAAAGCGCAATACCCACCAACAGGCTCTGCAAGATGCCGTGGTGAGTGGCAGCTCTAAATTCTTCTTAGGCACCGACAGCGCCCCTCACGCCAAAGGCGCAAAAGAGAATGCTTGTGGCTGTGCAGGCTGCTTCAGTGCGTATGCGGCGATTGAACTGTATGCAGAAATTTTTGATGACCTTGGTGTGCTCGATAAACTCGAAGGTTTTGCTAGCCATTACGGCCCTGATTTCTATGGGCTACCGCGTAATAGCGATGAAATCACCTTGATTCGCAAAGATTGGCGCGCCCCGAATGAAATGCCATTTGGTGATGACATCATCGTACCGCTTCGTGCGGGTGAAACCCTACGCTGGAAACTGGAATACTAAGGACTCTCATGAGCCAGGAAGAAAAGCTGGAAAAAACACTTATGGCGCAACGCTTTCGCGGCTTTTTGCCCGTGGTAGTTGATGTCGAAACTGGTGGTTTCAATTCAGAAAAAGATGCCTTGCTAGAAATCGCAATGGTGACGCTGAAGATGGACGACGAAGGCTACTTACACCCTGACGAAACGCTGAGTGCGGATATTCATCCGTTCGATGGTGCTAACCTCGAACAAGAAGCGCTTGATTTCACGGGCATCGATCCGTTTGATCCTGAGCGTGATGCCGAGTTTGAAATTGATGCGCTTACCGGCATGCTGCAAACTGTGCGCCGAGAGATCAAAAAATACGGCTGCACACGTGCCGTATTGGTTGGACACAACGCTCATTTTGATCACGGTTTTTTACGCGCTGCCATTGATCGTAACGATATTAAACGCGATCCCTTTCATCCGTTTTCGTCGTTTGATACCGCCTCTATTGCCGCCATTGCTTTAGGCCAAACGGTCTTGGCTAAGTCCTGCAAAACCGCAGGCATTGATTTTGATAATAACGAAGCACACAGCGCAGCTTACGATACTTATAAAACAGCCGAGCTGTTTTGCTTTATTGTGAACCGCAATAAAGACCTTGGTGGCTGGCCTTTGGCGACCGCAGATACGGACGAAGAATAAGTGGATTACGACTTCACCTACGACGACTATGGTAAATCCATCATTCAGCTAGAAATGGGTCAAGAAGCGACTGCGGTTTGGCTCAATAGTGATGTCATCGGTGATAAAACAACGCTGCTGGCTATACTTGAGCTGATTGATGACCTTGAGAAAGGTGTCTTCAAAGAAAAAGTGATAAAAAGCCGTAACTTTGAGGTGCGCTTCACTCGTGATGAAGTGGATATTGAAATTCTAACGAATGACGAACTCACCGAAGAACACGAGGAAGAAGGCCTGTCGCTCTACAATTGCGAACATACGTCTGGTTGCGGCCTTGAGGATTTAAAAGCCTTGCTCGAAAACTGGAAAGATTTCAAAGGGTTCTAACGACCTTCTAAATGCCGCCAAATGAAACAGTTCTGAATATTAAAAAAGGCGACGATAACTTAGTTATCGTCGCCTTTTTTATGCATAAAATACTGCTTTTATAGCTGTTTAACTGGCTTACCATTCAAAGCCACAATGCCATTACCGACCGTCAGTTGAGAGGTGATTGAATCCACGTCTTCAACCAACAAACCTTGAGTAATTAACTCTTGCAACTGCGGGCCAAGAAAACCAATCATCATGTTTTTGTCCGCTGATAAGTTAATTGCGGCAACGGCGTGGTTTTTCAAATCACCTTCTAACGTCGCATCATCAGGAAGCTGTACTTGCGCCGTCCCCTCTGCAGCGATCCAGCCGCTTAAAGAGCCACCACTGAACTGAGGTCCACTCAACTGAAGCGTGGTAGACAGATCCTCTAGCGTGTAAAAAATGCCATTTTTGAAAAACTCATTAAGCTTAGCCACTATATCTTCAGGGTTGGTTGCTTGGTTCATCGCTTGCAGCGCTTTCATGTCTAACCCTTCAATACGATTATTAAAGGTCGTATCGCTCAGCGAGAACGCCATGCTTTCAGCCATACCGGATAATTGATCAACCGCAAAATCGATATTCATGTTGGCTTTATCATCAGACGTAGTTTGATCCGAGATGAGTGTTAATTGCTCAAGATTAATAAAGGGTGAATGAGCATATTCCAGCGTGAAATTTTGGTCGTAATCAACCCAAACGCCCTCACGAATCTCACCACTAATATCACCACTATAACGGCCAACACTGAACGCAACGCCGCCCACCGGTGTTACTTCAACACCAGCCATATCAAGTTCACCAGCAATCGTTTCACCGGCTTGCTCACCCGAAATATTTAAACCTTTAAAGTCAATCACGGTGCCTTCTAAATCAATCAACATCGGATCAAGTTCAAAGCTAGAGTAGGATTTATTAAATAAAGGGAGGTGTGTCCACTCAACACGATGACCTGCTTCCAGCGCCGGTATTTGTGCAAACACCATCGTCGCTAGGCCGCTGTTCTCCACTTTGGTATCGCCCTTCAGAAAACCAGGATAGCTGACCACATGATTACGAATAATCAAGGGGTCGGCGTCTGGTTTAAAGTTCATCGTCACCACTTCATCAAACACCAAACCGCCAAAGCGCTTGTTGGTTGTTTCAACACGAATGGATGCTTCGGGAAAGGTTGGCATAACTTCAACGATCATATCGTTAAGCTCGACCAATTTACTCGCACTGAATTCTTCGTATTTTTTAGCGGTGTAAAAACTGCCCGCACCAGCAACGGCGGCCACAATAACGACACCAGACATCAAAAGTTTGTTCATAGATCTTCCGTGAAAAAAATGAGAATACATAAGGGATAATATCTTGGCGCAGTTTATCTACTCGTTTGATCAGAGTAAACCGGCCAAAGACGACACCTTTGCCGAAGATGGAGCAATCTGTCACCAATCAAACACTAAACAGACGAAACACTAAACAGACTGTCTCAGAAACTCTTCTGGCCGTACATCACTCCAAGCTTCTATATTGAACACAATGATGCTGATCCAACCCAGCACAACCAAACACAATGGAGACACTGAATGAGCCAAGATACTTATACTCCCCCAAACGTCTGGACATGGGATCAAGAAAACGGCGGGCAATTTGCGAACGTCAACCGTCCTGTTGCAGGCGCGACCCATGACAAAACCCTCAAGGTTGGGCAGCACCCTATTCAATTGTATTCATTGGCCACCCCCAATGGTGTGAAAGCCACGGTCATGCTTGAAGAGCTATTAGAAGCAGGCATTACTGCCGCCGACTACGATGCTTGGTTAGTGAATATTATGGAAGGCGATCAGTTTGGTTCTGATTTTGTTGCCATGAACCCAAATTCGAAAATTCCGGTCATCGTAGATCACAGTGTCACACCGCCACAGCGAGTCTTTGAATCCGGAGCCATACTTCACTATTTGGCTGAAAAATTTGATGCCTTTATTCCCAAAGAACCAGCGGCAAAAACCGCCTGCATGAGCTGGCTGTTTTGGCAAATGGGCAGTGCGCCGCTTTTAGGCGGCGGCTTTGGGCATTTTTATGCTTATGCCCCAGAGAAGTATCAATACCCCATTGATCGCTACACAATGGAGGTAAAGCGACAGCTTGATGTGCTCGACCAGCACCTAGCAGAAAACACCTATATGGCTGGTAACGAGTACAGTATTGCGGACATTGCCATTTGGCCTTGGTACGGATGTTTAGTGCTTGGAGAACTGTACGAGGCTTCAGAGTTCTTACAAGTTGATTCATACACGCATGTAAAGCGTTGGGCTGAACATATTGCAGCACGTCCTGCAGTACAGCGAGGCCGTAAGGTCAACCGAACATGGGGGGCAGCCAACGAACAATTGCCAGAACGCCATAGCGCGGATGACTTTAATCAGAGCTAACCAAAGAACGTCATACTAAGAACAACACCTCCCAATGTTGAACCTTACCGCCTAACGTCAGTGATATTTCATCCCCCACGCCGCTGCCGGCTAATGATTTAGCCAGCGGCGTTTCATTGCTGACCACTAATACATTGCGTCCATTCACCAGTAATTTTCGACCTCCGACAGGCGCAATAAATAACGCTTGCTCGGTATCGTCTTCGGCCATTAATTCCACATACGCCCCAGTGCGTACCGTATCGTTATTTGAAAATTCTGGCACGGGCCACTTCGCCACCTGAATGCGCATTTGTTGCAGCCCCAGAATTCGTTCTGATTGCCCATGCGCTAAATAAGCGGCTTCTAAGGCTAAGGTATCGTACTGATTTTCTGGTTTGTTGTTGGCATCAGACGCGGTCACTTGCGCCGTTGTTGCAGACTGCAAGGCGGTGTTAATTTCATCATCCAACGATTGCAGTAACGCGGCTTTTAACGCTTGTTTATCTGGAAGGTGAGTCGTCTTCTTATCTGTTGGAGGCTGTGCCATGATGAGGATATCTTTTGTATTTTCAGGAAGCAGTATGTCTGATGCTCAGTATACCTCCGAACTGGCCGAATGCCTTGCCCCCTATCGCTTTGCTCACGCAAGTCGCCGTGGCGAACTAGAAGGTATTGAAATAAACCATCCGACATTCAGCGCTTATGTTTTGCTTCAGGGTGCTCAATTGTTAGAGTTTTCACTTAATAATGAAGCTTGGATTTGGTTAAGCGAAGACGCTGAATACAAAACAGGGACGTCAGTTCGTGGCGGCATTCCTGTGTGCTGGCCTTGGTTTGGTAACGCCGACAAAAACCCAGGTGAAGTGCAGGAGTATATTACGGCTGACACCCCGCCCGCTCATGGGTTTGTACGCACCCAAGATTGGACACTTCAACGTGTCGATGAATCAGACGATACCGTCATCTTACTCTTAGGATTAGAGGTCGCTCCCTCGGCGGTGTGGAAAGGTGCTGCGAAAGTCGAGTTAAAAATAACCCTCTCGACCTCAGGGCTCGTATTATCACTGACCACCGCTGCTGGCGAACAACCGATTGCGATTTCCCAAGCACTGCATACCTACTTCCCGACGGATGACATTCATCAAACGCGTATCACGGGTTACGACGGTTTAATTTATACCGACGCGTTAGATAACTGGGAAAGTCACTGCCAAGATGGCGATATCGTATTTACCGGAGAAACCGATCGTATTTATCACAATGCACCACTCGATTTAAAATCGGGGGCAAAAAAAGAGTCTGATCCAGTGACTAATACGCAAATATTAAACACCCCCTCGCTAAAATTGGCGCTCGAAAGCACCACCGCAAGCGCCGTAGTATGGAACCCATGGATTGAAAAAAGCGCGCGTTTGAGCCAATTTGCAAACGATGCATGGCAGCGTATGTTCTGCGTAGAAACCGCCAATGTGTTGGATGATTTTGCCAGCTTACAACCGAGGGAATGTTTTACCCTCACGATGAAATTATCCCGGCTTTAATTCGGGATAATTTTAAAGCCATCATAAACATTATCAGATTTTAAAAAACGCCTACTTCAACAGTTCTGTGCCACGTCCACAATCGTACGACGCAACCAGCGATGCGCTTGGTGATGTTGCAACAAGGGTGACCACGCCATTTTCAATTCAAAAGGCGGAATGGAAAATGGCGGCTCTTTCACTAATAACGATGCAGATTCTGCCTGCATATCTGCCACTTTACGCGGTAGTGTTGCCACTAAGTCATTATTTAATGCGAGTAACGCAGGCATTTGGTAGTGACGTGTAAACACCGATATTTTGCGCTTTTGTCCTAACTTCGAAAGGGCATTATCTACCCAACCTAAACGCACGACTTTTTCTGGGTCAATACCTACCCCTGCCCCCATTCCTGTTTTACTTACCCAGATATGTTTGCTCATTAAGTATGCATCGAGATCAAAGGTCCCTGATGATGGATGGTCTGGATTCACCAAACACACAAAATCATCTTGCCAGAGTGTCATTTGATGGAAGGACTGCGGCATTTCGTCAAAGCGGTTTATAGCCATATCAACCTTACCGGCTTCAACATCTTTAAAGGTCACGTCTGAGGGAGTCAGTACATCCAAAATAACATCCGGCGCATCACTGCGCAGACGTTTAACCAATTCAGGTACCAAGGTCGATTCTGCATAATCACTGACCATGATACGAAATACACGATGGCTGTTGATTGCCTCGAACTCTTCCAACGGCTGTAACGCCATTTCAAGCTCGCCCAGCGCTTTGCGAATAACTGGCTGTAGTTCTTGCGCGCGCTCGGTCGGCGTCATGCCTTCTGAAGTTCGCACAAGTAAAGGATCGCCAAATAAATCACGTAAACGGCGCAAACCGTTACTCATCGCCGGTTGGGTAATCCCTAGTTGCTGAGCAGCTTTAGTCACACTGCCTTCGCGCAGCAGCACATCAAGGTACACCAACAAGTTCATATCAATGCGATCTAAATTCATAAACGCTCTCGTACCCTTTTCAACTGAGGTGCTGACCAAAGCGGCATGATACCTAAATCAAAATCACATTCATAGAATCTATAGTAACCGACCAGTGTATTTCTTTAATTGATATTAAATTGGGTCTGACTCCGTGGTACCTTGCTTTTCAAACTCCTCTAAAGACAACGAAGGTAAATCAACGTAGATCTCGGGCTTCTCTGCTTTCTCAGTGGCTTCGGCATCAATGGGCAAATAGTTATCTGAAGACGGGTCACGCCAATCAGGCTGGTGTTCAGCAACGTCTGCAAGTGCGTCGACTTCAGTTTCGGTATCGAAGTGATGAATGGCTTGTCTCGATGCTGGCAGCCAACGGTGATCAGCGTTAGAAACTGCAATGGCGTTATACCAACCATTTGGAATCCAGTTGGTATCAGGTGATGGCATAGTACGGCTATTAAAGTTTCCGCCACGAGAGAAGGCACGAAGAATGTCGTAGGCGGAGTTCATGCAATTACGCCCAAACAGTTCGTACTTCTGGCCACTCACCCACTTCATTACGCTCATTGCCGCATCGGGATCAGGGAATACATTGTGCGTTACCGTCAGCAATTTAAACTGATTGTATTCCGCATCCTCGTATTTCATATTGGCAAAGTGCTGTAATGCCGCATTAAAACTAGGCACTTTACGAGACCAAAAGCCGTTAAAACGATTACCGCGAGGCCAACCATCGCCTTCAACAGCACCGATAACCCACTCGTTGTTGGGCAGTTGAAACCCCCACGCCACATGGCCGAGTAAAGGCTGACCAAGTAGATCTGGGCGGGTTGGACATAAAACGATGATGGCATGTGCAGACATGAGAAATCCTTTCTTCTATTTTGAAAGAGAAAACAATAATCCTCTTTGCATAGGCCTTCAATAGAGCGAATACAGCACTGTTAAAATACGACATATTTGTCCTATTTGCGGCTATATTCTATTGGCGGCTATGGAATGAACCATTCAATAACGGTACAAAACAACAGTCACAAAAAAGGAGCCTTGCGGCTCCTTCTTCTACAGTGACTCACTGCGCTATCAATCCAGCTGCTCAACACGGATACGAGTGACTTTACCGTGTGTACTATCCAGCGCTTCAATCGCTTCGATTGATTTATCCATAATGGACTCTTCAATCAGGTGCGTAAGAATAATGATCTGAGCAAGGTCATTTTCCATACGCGGTTCTTTTTGAATCAAGGCTTCGATATTGATGTCTGCGTTACTCAAGATGGTGGCAATGCTTGCCAATACACCTTTGCGATCTTGTACTTGGATGCGTAAGTAATACGCCGTTTCGATTTGCTCAATAGGCAATACTCGAACGTCATCAATGGTGTCGAACGCTAGGTGATTTACGCTGGCTGAGGCTGGCGCATCAAATGTACGAGCCAAATCAATCACGTCTGCCACAACCGCTGAGGCCGTTGGACCTGCACCAGCACCTGCGCCAACGTAAAGCGTATCGCCTACGGCGTCGCCATTCACGGTTACTGCGTTTAATACGCCGTCAACTTTAGCAATGGTGCGGCTTTCTGGAATCAAGGTTGGATGAACGCGCAGATCGATACCTTTGTCGGTACGACGGCTCACGCCCAAGTGCTTGATGCGGTAGCCTAGCTCTTCTGCAAACTCTACATCCTGCGGTGATACCTTGCTGATGCCCTCTGTGTAACAGTGTTCAAACTGCAACGGGATACCGTACGCAATCGAGGATAAGATCGTTAATTTGTGTGCCGCATCAATGCCTTCAACGTCAAACGTTGGGTCGGCTTCAGCGTAACCAAGCGCCTGTGCTTCAGCCAGTACATCATCAAATGCACGACCTTTATCACGCATTTCAGTCAGGATGAAGTTACCGGTGCCATTGATGATGCCAGCTAGCCAGTTAATGCGGTTAGCGGCTAAGCCTTCACGAATGGCTTTAATAATTGGAATGCCACCAGCAACGGCCGCTTCATACATCACGGAAACGCCTTTTTCTTCCGCCGCGGCAAAAATCTCTGAACCGTATACCGCGATCAGTGCTTTGTTCGCAGTCACCACGTGCTTGCCATTGTTGATGGCCGTCATAACGACTTCTTTGGCGATGGTGTAACCACCAATCAACTCGACGATGATGTCGATATCCGGGTTATTTACCACATCAAACACGTCTTTCGTCGTTTTCACATCCCCTAACTCAATCGCAGGGTTAGGACGACGCTGTGTAACCTGCTCAATGATGATCTCACGACCGGCGCGGCGGGATATCTCTTTTGCATTATTTGTAAGCACGTTGAAGGTGCCGCCACCCACTGTACCTAAACCACAGATACCTACTCTTACCGGTTTCAAGATCGTCTCTCCTCTATGCTCACTTCACCTAATTACGTGTTCTCAACCGCTATTCGGCAACATAATTACGAAGGGCTATAACAATGGCTATGATTGGTCAAAAGTTCATCAACTCAGGCAGCTGTTTTCTGCAAGATGTTGAGCCTTTGGAATTTGGGCTTAAATGTATCATATTCAGAACGGGACTAAATCCCATTCAGGCAATTATTTGAATACGTCTAGATAGGAAGGGAAGTAGGAAGGCAGCGTGGCCTGTGATAACGTTTTATCCCAACTGTGCTTGAACGATTAAAAACAATAATTAAGGATACAATATGTCGATCTTTCTGGTGTTAACCGTCATTGCTGATGACAAACCCGGCATCGTAGAAAAGCTCGCAGCGACGATTACTGACCACAACGGTAACTGGCTGGAGAGCCGTATGGCTCAGATGGCAGGTAAGTTCGCGGGGATTTTGCGTATCAGCATTCCGGAAGAAAACTCCAACCACCTTGTTTCTGCTCTGTCGGCACTAGACAGTAAAGGCCTGCTGGTGCGTGTTGAAACGCCTGGAGCACACGACGACACCGCCGCAAATCACAGCTTAAATCTTAGTGTCGTAGGTAACGACCGCCCAGGTATTGTGAAGGAGGTATCTCAGGCACTCGCGCGCATTGGTGTGAACGTGTTGGAACTTTCGACCAGCTGCAACCCAGCCGAAATGTCAGCGGTACCATTGTTTCGAAGTGAAGCCCTGATCAGCGTCCCGGAAGGTCTGGCCGATGATGATATTAGCGATGCGCTAGAAGCTCTTTCTGATGACCTAATGGTTGAAATCACGTCGTCAAAATAGCACCAGCTAGCCCTTGCAGTGAAGCGCTACCGAAAGCGCTTCACTAAATCATTCATTTCAGTAGAAAATTCTAAAATGTGGCGGATGCTATCCGCTGCATCTTTCGAGCGACTCATGGACGCATTTGCTAACGATGAGATCGTTTCGGTCTTTTGTTCCATTTCGGACGTTAACCCCGCCTGCCGTTCCGCTGCCGACGCCATTGAGCCAGACATAGAGGCGATACCTTCCATAGCGACCAAGATTTCGCTAAACATATTATCCATATCATTCACCTGAGACATGCCGTTTTGAGCGGATGAACTTCCTCGTTCAGACACGTGTTCGGCCGCGGTGACCTTAGATGATAATTCTGCCATCGCGCTGTGAATGTTACCTGTCGTTTCTTGAGTACGTTGCGCTAAATTACGTACCTCGTCGGCGACAACTGCAAAACCTCGACCTTGCTCGCCCGCCCGTGCAGCTTCAATCGCCGCATTTAAGGCCAGTAAGTTAGTTTGCTCTGCGATGTCTTCGATGACTTGAGCAGCCTGAGATATGCGCTCTGTTTGTTCTGAGATAGCACGTATTGTACCGGCCACTTGTTCTGAAATTTCACTCAGTGATGAGATCGACTTTTGAGTTTCTGACGCTAACTCTGTACCTGCCATGATTTTTTGCTTCACATCACGGGTGTTATTAGTGGTGTCACGAATGTAAGTCACAATTTCAGAGGTAGCGACAGAGATATCTCCCATTGCACGCACTAAGCTTGAGCTTTCTTCGCCCTGCTTTTGAATTTCATTGAATGCATCATTGGCTAAACCCATACCGTGGTGACTGGTTTTTACCACCGACGCACTGGAATCCATCATCCGCGTTAAGATGCAATCAATACGCGCCGCCATGCCTGTAACCGCCATTGCCGCCTGCCCATATGGGCCTGCATGACCGTGGTAAATAGCCGCGGCGGTTGAATCATGAAAGACATCCGCGTAACTTTTTTCGAGTTCTTTCAAGCGCTGGCTTCGGCGATACAGCTGAATACCAAACGTAATGCTGATACCAGCTAACCCACCTAATACTGAATCAAGAGTACTGTTGGTCAATACACCAATGATTGCCCCTAATATCACTGGTAGCCCCCAGCCTAAGGCCTCAGCGACTTTTTTGGCTTGTTTCTTTTGGTTTATTTTCCCAGAATTTATTTCTTGATAGTACTGCTCAGCACGGCGGATAAGGTCTCGTGATGGCAGTGTTCTGACCGATTCGTAACCAATAAGCTGGCCGTTGGTGAACACGGGGGTTACATACGCACTAACCCAGTAATGATCCCCGTTTTTGCAGCGGTTTTTGACCATGCCCATCCACGCCTTCCCCTGCTTAAGGTGTTGCCACATCGATTCAAACGCATGTGATGGCATATCCGGGTGACGAATCAGATTATGCGGCTGGCCAATTAGCTCTTCCCGCGAATACCCACTCACTTCGACAAAGGCATCGTTGCAGTGAGTAATTTTACCTTTGAGGTCAGTAGCTGAAATCAGCTTTTGATCCGCACTGTAGGTATGTTCTTTGTTTGTGACGGGTAGATTGCTGCGCATAGTCGTATTACCAAAGTGGCCTGTTAGAAAAGATAGCAGCAAATTGATGAATCGAAAGTAAGATTCGAAAGCCAACCACTCAATTATGTGCGCAGATTTGGCACTTTAGAATCTGGTGATGACTTGTTCATTATGAAACACTGCGCGCCTTCCGATATCTCTGGTCTCTTGTTTTGTCTAATTCAACTTCGCCCAACCTCTTCAAAGCGGACATGCTGCTGCTCTTAGTGACTGTATTGGCAGCCATCAGCTGGATGTTTTCGAAAGAAGCGTTGAATGGCTTTCCGCCGCTGTTATTTATTGGCGTACGGTTCTTGATGGCGGGATTATTACTGGCGATTCCGGGCTATAAAGCCCTCCGCACAATCAACGCCAGCCAGTGGAAAGCATCCACCGCCGTTGGCTTATTGTTTGGTGTGGCCATGAGTACTTGGATCATGGGGCTATTTAACGCCACACACCTCGGTGAAGGCTCGTTTATTACCAGCCTGGCTGTGGTTTTAGTGCCACTCATTAGTTGGCTGTTCTTCCGAGATCGCATTAGCCGAGCCAGTTGGATTGCACAAGCATTGGCGTTTTCCGGTCTTGCGTTGCTGTCCCTGCAACATGGCTTCAGGCCGGAGCTTAGCCAAGTATTATTCTTTATCTCGGCCTTATTATTATCACTGACCTTTATTTTGAATGGCCGCGCGGCTAGTCATATCCCAGCTCTTGCTTTAAGTGCGATTCAATTATCCTTGGTGGGCATCGTTGCGTTAGTGATATCTGCAGGTGTCGAGACTTGGCCCAGTGTGTGGACCGGCGACATGTGGTTATGGCTTTTATTAAGCGTGACTGTTGGCACGGCCGCTCGCTTCTTTATTCAAACCTACGCCCAAGGGATGACGACACCAAGCCACGCGGCCGTGATTATGATCATTGAACCCGTCTGGACCGCCACGTTTGCGGCCCTCTGGTTTGGAGAGCGCATGGAAATTAGCCAAGTGTTTGGCTGTGGATTGATCTTCTTAGCACTGATCGTAAATCGATGGTCGGCGGTGCGTCAGTGGTTAATTACACGAAAAGCCTAGCCATGTACCCATTACCCCTCTGGCCGGGTAAACGGATGAATTGGCGGAATGTTGTAGGAATTCAACAACAATTTACCGTGCGCCACTCCGCGTAAGCTGATCATCTGATCGGCAATCGTCCGTAACTTATCCGCAGGCCCCTGAACCACCAACACCGCCATGGTGTTGGTGTCTGTAAGATTTACACTCAAATTACTGATGACTTCATCAATGTATTTATATTGAAGGTCATATAGTTTTTTGTGCAGCCCCGGCGTTGAGTGGTTATAAACCAAATTTAACGTGCCCGTCATAACATCCCTGCCTGACTGCGATTTGTGATCGTTAATATCGCGATTAACCATGTCACAAATCGCCTGGGAGCGGCTATCGAATCCTCGTCGTGCCACCATATCATCCAGCCCCTCCAATAAAGATTCAGGCAGTGAGATGCTAATACGACTCAACGATTCTTTTTGGCTCATGCTATTTGATTCCTTGTTTTATCTAAGGCACCTCTGATTAAAAAAGATGACTATATTTTTCAATTTCCCATTCACTGACTGAGCGGTGATACTCATTCCACTCCTCACGCTTGTAGCGAATAAACTCATCGCGTAGGCCTTTACCCAGAACCTCTTCTACGAATGGATCGTTTTCAAACGCCGTGACGGCCTCATCCAATGTGCGCGGTAAAAAGCCGATGCCTTTTTCTTCGCGTTCTGCTTCCGATAAATCGTACAAATTGGTTTCTTGAGGCTTGCCCGGATCTAACCCCTCACGTATACCCTGCAAGCCAGCGGCTAATGCCAAGGCGGCGGCTAAGTAAGGATTGGTTGCACCGTCAGCATTACGTGACTCACAGCGCCCGCCCCCCATAGGGACACGAACTGAGTTCGTACGGTTATTCGAACCAAATGAGTTAAATACCGGCGCCCAGGTAAAGTACGGCATATCCCCTTGGCGAACTAAACGCTTATAGGAATTCACGGTCGGTGCAAATACTGCACACAAGGCTGGGCCATGCTTAAGAATACCGGCTATAAACTGATAGCCAAGTTTGGTTAAGCCTAAGCCATTTGGGTCTTCTTCTTTACTGCACTGAAATAGATTTTCATTGGTTTCAATATCGTACAGCGACATATTAAAGTGCGCGCCAGTACCGGTTCGATTTGAAAATGGTTTGGGCATAAAGGTGGCTAATAAGCCTTCTTCTTTGGCGTATTCTTTCGCCATCATTTTCAAGAAGGTGAATCGATCACAGCTGGTAATGGCATCCGCGTAATTAAAGTCGAATTCAAACTGGCCATTGGCGTCTTCGTGGTCAAACGAATACAAACCCCAACCAAGGTCGTCAATACTGGTTGCCATTTTGTCGAGCCATGTAAAGTTACTTAAGAAGGCACGAGTGTCGTAACAGGATTTTTTCAGTTTGTCGTCAGGATCAGGGATTTGCAGTTTGCCGTTTTCGTCTTTCTTCAATAAAAACACTTCGGCTTCAATGCCGAGGTTCATACCAAAGCCCATGTCGGCGGCTTGTTTTAAAATCGACTTTAACAATACCCGCGTGCTTAACATGTAAGGTTCGCCGTACAAGGTGTTGTCTGCTGGCATCCAAGCAATTTCAGGCTGCCACGGCATTTGAATAATATGATCAAGATCAGGCACTGAGGCAATTTCATCGTCGTTAGGTGCTTGGCCTAAACCATCGAGTGCATAACCAGTGTAGAGCTCAGAACCATGAGCCATATGATGTAGGTGAGATAAAGGAACTACCTTACCTTTCGGAATGCCATGAATATCCACATAGTTACCCATGCAGTATTTCACGCCTTTTTTTTGCAGCTCTTCCTGAATTCTGCTGATTTCACTGTCCGATTTAATCTCGATCATTTCTCTTTCACCTCTGAGCCTATAAAAAATGCTCTATCAAAGTTCGTTTAAAATAGATTTTTCGTAACTGATATTCAGCGGTGCCTCTTCCGTGATCGCCTTACGTATCAATGCTGTCAGGTCCTCGCGCATGTATTGGTATAACATTTCGCCTTTTTCTGCCGTAGCAGCGGATGGCATTCCGGTCACACCGTTGGTACTGGTGCGGTTCACAGGATGGCTGAACACACAGCCGTCTGTTCGATCTGGATCGTCCGCCGCTGTTAACTTTTCAGGGCGCACTATCTCAGGGTGTAAGTGCATCATTAATGCAGTTTCTGCATCGTTTGCGTGCCAGTCTTCAGCGTCTGCAAAGTGTGCTTCTCGAACGCGTGGCGATACTTTCGCCGTCGGTACAATCGCCACCATAAAGCCATCGTGTTTGGCTCGTAATATTTCTAATGCACACCGTAAAGGCGCATCATTAGTGACATGGCCATTCACAATCAATAAACGACGAATACCAGCCGACACCACCCAATCACCAAGGTCAGTAATCACATCAATTAATGTTTTAGGGGTAAGTGCCAGAGTGCCGGGCCAGCGTTTTGAATGCCCTATCGAACAGCCATAAGGTAAGGTTGGCAATAAGATAACCTCCGTATCTTTCGCTACGTCGTAACACAAGGTGTGAGCAATGGCGGTGTCCATTCCACAGCCCAGATGTGGGCCATGTTGCTCGGTTGCACCGATGGGCAGTACTGCGGTTTGCACACCACCTTTGACAGTACTCGCAACTTCTTCCCAGGTCATATGACTTAATTGATTCATAAACACCCCTAATTAAAAGACACTGCCGACGTCGTCGTTAACATGCACCATGCGCACAAGATTCAGGTGGTCGTCGTCATCGTCTTCTACCGGAGGATGAATCAAGTCTTCGATATGTTGTTTTGTAGCCAAAAATTCAGGGCTTAAAAACTGCTCAGGCGAACGGGGTTGCGGCACGGGCACTTCCACCAGCTCTTGCACTTCGCCAGGGTTGGCTTTCAATACGAGAATACGATCCGCCAGGTACACAGCTTCATCAAGATCATGGGTAATAAAAAACACGGTGATATCGATGTTTTTCCAAATCTCTAATAAGTACGCCTGCATTTTTGCGCGAGTTTGTGCATCAAGTGCCCCAAATGGCTCGTCCATTAACAAGATTTTAGGGCGATTCGCTAATGCTCGGGCAATAGCAACACGCTGCTTCATACCACCTGATAATTGATGTGGATAATTATTTTCAAAACGTTCAAGACCAATCAAATTAATCCATTCACGTGCCTCACCTTCTGCTGTGCCTTTGTCATAGCCACTTTCACGCAAGCCAAACATGATGTTTTCTTTGACTGTTAACCAAGGGAATAATGTATACCCCTGAAACACCATACCGCGTTCAGGGCCAGGCTTAGTCACTTCCTCACCGTTAAGAAGCACTTGCCCCGCAGACGCTTGCTCTAACCCGGCAAGAATTCTAATCAGTGTCGATTTACCACAACCTGACGGCCCAATCACACAGACAAATTCGCGTTTGTGAATTTTCAAATTAACGTCTTTGAGTGCGGTGACGGTTTTTTCTTGACCACCTTGTGTGCTTTTAAAATGCTTATTTAAGTTTTTAACTTCTAACGTCACCGGGCGCTGCTTAATACGATCAAACCGATCTTTTACTTCTGGCGCTTGATCAAGATAGCTGGGGAGATTGAGATGTTTCATAGCTCTGGCCTCTTAATTTTTCTGCCAAGGAAATAAACGACGACCCAACCAAGCCAACAATAGGTCGATGGTTAAGCCCATGATTCCAATAATGATGATGGCGGCGAACACGTTATCAAAATTCTTGTAGCGTGCTTGCTGAGTAATAAACCAAGTAATCCCTGAGCTAGTACCAATCAATTCAGCGACGATCAAATACGTCCACGCCCAACCGAGTAGAATTCGGGTGTCGCGATATAAATCAGGTAAAATGCCCGGCAGTACCACCCGAAAGAGCATGGATTTATTTTTAGCACCTAATGTTTGCGCCGCTTCTAACAAGGAAGGGTCTAGTTTGCGTGTAGTATTCGCCACCACGAGTACTTGTTGAAAGAAGGTACCAATAAAAATAATGGCAATTTTGGGTGCTTGATAAATGCCAAGAATCGCTACGGCAAGTGCGCCAAACGCAGGCGCGGGTAAATAGCGGAAGAACTCAACAAAGGGTTCAAATAAGCGCGAAAAGAAGTCGTAGGTTCCGGCCAAGATACCCATCGGAATACCGATAATTGACGATAGTACGAACCCCCAGAAAATCACCTGAATACTGGACCACAAGCTCTCATGCAGCCAATTTTCACTGCGCCTTTTCGGCTCAGTGGTAAATGAGGTATAAAACGCGGTTATGACTTCATGTGGTGCTGGTAAATAGACCGGGTTGGCTGGATCACCTTCTGGAAGTGCTGCATTCGTCTGCTCGGCTTTATCCAACTCTTGATAAAATAATTCTTTATCTACCAGCATATCTTCGCGAAAGTAACTCACCGACCCAGGCTCTGTCACCTTCACTTGCGGATGCCAAAGAAAAGGGACATAACTGATGATTGTCCACAATAGAATCGGCAATCCAAAACTTGCAAGGGTTACAAGTTTTCGATTGCTCGGCTCCATTCTTTTATTCACAGAAAGTAAGGGCATATCGACTTCCTATTTTCACGATATAGTTTTTTAAAATTGGCAATTACAACAGCAAATAACAAACATTGAGCTGATTCATCCCCTACCGACTAAGGCATATTCAAGAAAATTATATGTGTGTCACGTATGACAAAAGATGAGGTGTTGAGTAGAACCACCGGCTGACTGCCGGAGGCTCTGATTGAGTACGTATGTGTCAATATTTAAATGGCATAAGAATATAATAACGACTTAATTCTATAGCCATAAGTATTGATTTAAAGACACTGATCCATATTGAGTACCTACCGATCAGTGTGAAAGTCGATTACAGGGCATCAAGTAATGATGAGTCGATGTATGAATCAACATCTTGCTCATCACCGTATACATCATTAGCAACGTTAAATACGTCGGCAATTTTGGTTGAACCGTATAGCGACTCAAACCCTTTCGCTTTTTTCATAAATGGCTTTGCTTCTTCCAAAGTAAGAATCTTGGTGCCTTCAATGAAACCTTCGTATTCATCCGCAGGAATCCCCACACGGGCCGCCATAATACTGATGGCTTCGTCACGAGTTTTAGGGTCTTTTAGGTACGCCACCGCTTGGTACCATACTTTCATAACCTTCAGCCATTCTGCTTTATTCTGCGATAAGCTTTCTGGCGATACTGCCAACACGTCATAAATTAAACCTGGCTCATCAGCGCTTGAATAAATGCGTTTCGCACCCGGCACCATTGTCAGCGCCTGACCTGAATTTGGCTGCCATGCCACGATGGCATCCACATCGCCAGAGGCTAGAACTTGAGGCGTTTCGTTAGTAGGGACATTTACTAGCTCAACATCGGTTTCGCTCATGCCTACTTCTTTTAAAGCATTGAGCAAAAGAAGGTGGCCAACAAACCCAATTTCAACACCAACTTTTTTGCCTTTTAACTCTTCGATTGAATCAATACCCGGAGCCGCGACCACCATGTCGTTGCCGTTGGAGTAGTCATTAATCAGGATCATCACATTTTGCGCGCCGGTTGCACCAGTAACCAAAGCATCGCCATTAGTCATGGCCACAGCATCTAACTGACCTGCGGCAAAGGCATCCATGCTGGCCACGTAATCAAACCACTCAAATTGCACGTCGACATCGGCTTTATCAAACATGTCTTTTTCAATCGCAATCTCCCATGCCACCCAACCCGGCCAGTCGCTGTAACCGATTTTTAACGGCTCAGCATTTGCGCCTGCTGCACCAAGTAAGCCTGTACTAAACAATCCTGCGAGTGCACCTGCGAGTAGTTTTTTCTTAATAGACATAGGGAGAGTCTCCAAATACAAAGTTAGGTAAAGCTCGATTGAGTATTACGTTTTTAAAAGTTCGTAATATTCAATAAAGCACTGGCTGTGCCAGCCCAAACCATGAAGGGATGCCGTTAAGCCCGACATTGGGCGCAGAAGTCAGAGTCATACGCAAAAATAGTATTGATAAAACATGCAGTTAGATATTTTGTTAAGTTTGTCATTGCGAGCATTTTCGCAACCCATTTTAATCGGCAGGTGCGATCTAATCTGTATTTTAGTGCACTCACTCAGTGCGAATGTGCAACTCTGGTGCGAGTTTGATACACGTCACTGCATTGGTCGCACATCGTCTGTACTTGAAAAACAAGCGTTTTGAGGGTATTCCTATATGAGTAATGCGACTGCCGCTTAAGATTGCTAATGAAATCGGCAAGGTGGCATAGCTTTCGCTTTGCTTTCATTCAAATACGCGTTTATCGAACAGTGAATGTACTTCACCGCTTCGCAATAAGGGCACTAGGGTTCCGGCTTCTGTTTAGATGTGAATAATCTAATTAGCATAAGCGACTGGACCGAGAGTGACCGACCTCCAGCAGCGTACTGGCAGGTTACACGGCGGGATAAAAGCCCGGGAGATCAGGAAACATAAGCATGCTAGCCCGTGCCTGTGTCAATGAATCAAACCGTGAACCGAGGCCAGCAATGAGACATCCTTATCTGTTAACTAAAAACACTTTCTCCAATGGTGCACACCATTGGTTGTCGTGCGCCGTTATTCGCGCCTTCCGCAAACACAAAGGAGAAGCTCATGTCTGATTTTCAACTTGGCGATACGATTTACGAAGACACGCTCGGTGGCGGCTGCCATTGGTCGATGCGCGTACGCAAAGGCACCCTGCTCACTCTGATGGATGTTCATGGTGGTGCGAATTTAGGCATGTTGTTTTATAACCCTGAAAATCTTCTCGAAAAATACAACGCCCCCGACACGCTTAAATGCCAACACACTTTTAAGCTCACTCAAGGTCATTGTTTATACTCCGATATGGGACGTATTTTTGCTTCCATTGTTGAGGACAATAGCGGTGTCGAAGACCAGACAGGGACTGAAGAACAGGGCGGCTGGCACGACACAGTATGTGGCAACTTAAATAAAACGACCCTCGCAAAAAAGTGGACATTAAAAAGCTATCAGGATGCCCTCAACGGCTGGACACAAAACGGATACGACGCCTTTCTGGTTGAGCTGGCGAAATACGGTTTGGGACGCAAAGACATGGCGGCCAACCTCAACTTTTTCAGCAAAGTCGTCACCGATGAAGACGGCAATATGCAATACGTTGCTAACCCTTCCGGCGCAGGAAAAAAAGTGACTCTGCGTTTTGAGATGGACACACTCGTTGTGATGCACACCTGCCCACATCCACTAAACACCGCGGAAGAATACCCGGTTGCGCCAGTTCATTACGCTCTTAGCCAAGCGAAACCGGTTGCGGACGACGACCAATGCAAAAACGCTTGTGGCGAAAATCAGCGTGGATTTAAAAACAACGATATCTATTATTTTATGTCCACTAACGCTCAGCCAGTCAACGCACAAGGAGGCCATCATGATTAAAGAAAGCCATTTCAAACCAGAACAGGCCAGCTACCGCAAAATCATTCCTGCCGGTGACTACCTTTTGCATCGCATTGAAAAAGGTCAAACAATTCGAATCCTTGACCTTGAAGGCAACCAAGCCGCCGACACCTTGTTTTATAACGCAGACGATGTGTCCGAGCGCTACAGCGCCATGGACACCATTCGCACGCAAAGCAATGTGTATTTAACCGCTGGCACTGTTTTGATATCGAACGAAGATAATCCAATGTTGGAAATCGTCGCCGACACTTGTGGCCGCCACGATACCTTGGGCGGTGCGTGCGCAACGGAATCGAATACCGTGCGTTATGCGCTCGAAAAAAAGTGCATGCACGCTTGTCGTGATAGCTGGATGCTGGCGATTAACGAGCAAGAAGAATACGGATTATCGAAAGCCGACATCACGCATAACATTAACTTTTTTATGAACGTGCCGGTCACACCCGAAGGCGGATTGACGTTTGCTGATGGAATTTCTGATGCCGGAAAATACGTCGAGCTAACCGCCAAGATGAATATTTTGGTACTGATTTCGAATTGTCCGCAACTCAACAACCCTTGCAATGCTTACAACCCAACGCCGGTTGAAGTCTTGGTGTGGTCATAGTGTTGTCTTAACTAATTAGACAATTAACTAATTTAATTCATAACGGGACGACCCGTTATTTGATTGATTTCCGGGACGGCCCGGCTTGAGGCCTATAATGAAAAACACAGGCATGTTTAAAAAAGTACTCATCGCCAACCGTGGTGCGATTGCTGTTCGTATTATTCGTACCCTGCGCGAGCTAGGTTGCGCCTCTGTTGTGGTCTACCACGAAGCGGATAAACACTCACTGCATGTTCACGACGCCAACGAGAGCTACAGCCTCGGCAGTGGCAGCGTGACCGACACTTACTTAAATCAAGAGAAAATAATAGCCATCGCCAAAGAGGCAAACGCCGAAGCGATTCATCCGGGTTACGGCTTTTTAAGCGAAAATCCAGATTTTTCCGACGCATGCGAAAACGCAGATATCGTATTTTTAGGCCCAAATTCGCAACAAATGAAAGATTTCGGACTTAAACATCGTGCCCGCGAACTCGCCGAACAAAGTAATACCCCGCTACTCCCTGGCACAGACTTATTAAAAGACCTTGATGACGCCGTTACCCAAGCTGCTCACATTGGCTACCCCGTGATGCTAAAAAGCACCGCCGGTGGTGGTGGCATTGGCATGCAACTGTGTTACAGCGAAAAAGAATTACGCGATGCGTTTGAATCCGTAAAACGCCTCAGCGCGAATAACTTTTCTAACGACGGTGTATTTTTAGAAAAATTTGTCGAGAAAGCGCGCCATATCGAAGTGCAAATTTTTGGTGATGGCCAAGGCAATGTCGCCGCCTTTGGTGAACGTGATTGCTCGTTGCAACGTCGTAACCAAAAAGTGATTGAAGAAACCCCTGCGCCCAATATTTCTGAAGCCACTCGCAAAGCGTTACACGACACCGCCTGTCGTTTAGGTAAAAGCGTTAATTATCGCAGCGCCGGCACGGTCGAATTTATTTACGACGACGCCAGCGAAGCCTTTTATTTTTTAGAAGTGAACACCCGCTTACAAGTAGAGCACGGTGTGACGGAAGAAGTATTTAATTTCGACCTCGTAGAATGGATGATTCGACTGGGCGCGGGTGAAACACTGCCACTGAATGAAAATCGCGCTCCTGTTGGTCACAGTATTCAAGCACGTATTTATGCGGAAGATCCCGTCAAAGATTTTCAGCCATGCGCGGGCTTACTCAGCAAAGTACGTTGGGCGGATAAAAATGCCATGAACAACAGCCACTTGCGTATAGACACCTGGGTCGAGAACGGCACCCAAGTGCCCGCCCTGTTCGATCCTATGCTGGCAAAAGTGATTGTTACCGCCGACACTCGTGAAGACGCCATTACCCAATTACACCAAGCACTTGCCGCGAGCGAGCTGTACGGCATCGAAACTAACCTGCTCTACGTGCAACATATTTTAGCAGACCAAGACGTACTCTCGGGCAACGTCTGGACGCGTAAACTCAACGAACTGAGCTTTCAAGATCCTAGCATTGATGTCATCAGCGCAGGCACACAAACCACCATACAAGACGTTCCCGGACGCATTGGCTACTGGAATGTGGGCATTCCACCGTCTGGGCCGTTTGACGATTATTCGTTCCGCTTAGGGAATCGCCTATTAGGCAATACCGAAGATTGCGCTGGATTAGAAATCACCCTCAAAGGCCCCGTGTTAAAATTTGGCCAAGCCACGCAAGTGATCATGACCGGGGCAGAAACTAACGCAACTGTTTTGCGTACAGGTTTGCGAAATAGCGAAGAAATTCCTATCGACTTTTATCAAGTTATTAACCTCGAAGCGGGCGATATTCTTGATTGCGGTTCTGTTACTGGTGCCGGTGCCCGCGCCTTTTTATTAATCGCGGGTGGAATTCAGTGCCCAGAATATTTAGGCTCTCGCTCGACATTTACACTGGGGCAATTTGGCGGCCACAACGGGCGCTCACTATTACCCGGCGACGTACTGCACTTAATGCCATCCGAAGCCATCAACAACGAACTACCCGCAGCTTATGATGCGAATTTAATTCCAAGCATCGGCAATACCTGGGAAGTGCATGTTATTTACGGCCCGCACGTTGCGCCGGACTTTTTCACCGATGACGACATCGACACCTTCTTCGACGCAGACTGGGAAGTACACTTTAACTCCAGCCGTACCGGCGTGCGTTTAATTGGCCCTAAACCCGATTGGGCACGGGCCGATGGCGGCGAAGCGGGCTTACATCCATCGAATATTCACGATAACGCTTACGCCATTGGTGCCATCGACTTTACCGGCGACATGCCAGTAATTCTCGGCCCTGACGGCCCAAGCTTGGGCGGCTTTGTTTGTCCAGCGACTGTGATCAACGCCGATCTCTGGAAACTCGGCCAATTAAAAGCCGGTGATAAAATTAAATTTGTGCCGGTATCACACGACACCGCCGTTGAACTTGCGACGGCGCAAAACGCTTCGATTAACTCGTTAACGCAAACACCTGCTTATACGCCAAGTGATACGCCAAAACATTTACCATCCAGCATCGAACTGCAAACCATCTCAACCGATCACCACCCTACCGGCGTTGTCTATCGCCCTGCCGGTGATAATTATTTATTGATTGAATACGGCCCGCTGCAACTCGATATTCGCTTACGTTTTCGTGTACACGCCTTAATGGAATCTCTACTGCTAGAAGACATCGACGGCATTATCGAAATGACGCCAGGCATACGCTCGCTGCAAATTCATTACGATAGCCTCAGCCTCTCGCGTGACGATTTATTAACGCGCCTAATTGCACAAGAAGACAAACTCGGCGACCTCAAAAACGCCGAAGTGCCTTCACGTACCGTATGGCTACCACTGTCGTGGAACGATATCGCCTGCCAACAAGCCGTCGATAAATACGTTAAATCCGTTCGTGCCGACGCACCGTGGTGCCCAGATAATATTGAATTTATTCGTCGCATAAACGGCCTAGATTCCATCGAAGACGTCAAAGACATCGTCTTTGATGCTAGCTACTTAGTGATGGGCTTAGGCGATGTCTACTTGGGTGCGCCAGTGGCTACGCCGGTAGACCCACGCCACCGTCTTGTCACCACCAAATACAACCCAGCCCGTACTTGGACCGCCGAAAACTCCGTTGGCATTGGTGGCGCCTACATGTGCATTTACGGCATGGAAGGCCCGGGCGGTTATCAGTTTATTGGCCGCACCCTACAAATGTGGAACCGCCATAAACAAACCAAAGAATTCAGCCAACCTTGGTTGCTGCGCTTCTTCGACAAAATTCGTTTTTACGAAGTCAGCCACGATGAACTCACCGACATACGGGAAGAATTTCCGCACGGTCGCTACCCCATCAAAATCGAAGAAGGCACCTTTAACCTCGACGAATATGAACGCTTTTTAAGCGACGAAGCCGAAGGCATTAGCGCGTTTCAAACCCAACGCCAACAGGCCTTCCAGCAAGAACTCGAAGACTGGAAAGCCAAAGGCCTACTGCGCTTTGAAACCGACACCGGCGCTATCGAAGACACCGACGAACGCCCACTGCAAGACGGTGAATTCGCAATAGAAAGCCATATCTCAGGTAACGTCTGGCAAGTGCTCGTAACACCCGGACAACACGTCGAAGCCGGACAACCGCTATTGATTTTAGAATCCATGAAAATGGAGATCGAAATCACCGCGCATAAAAGCGGTACTGTGGTTGAGCTGCTAAGAGAACCGGGGCAAGGCGTAAGTCCGGGGAAGGCGTTAGTGGTGTTGACTAACTGATAGCCATATACCAATATATGGTACTTATTGGTACAAAGAGGCAGAGCTAATGTCTAAAAACACCAGCATTACGCTTGGAGAGCATTTCGACGGTTTTATTTCCAAGCAAATCGCCGAAGGCAGATACGCGTCAACTAGCGAAGTCGTTCGTGCAGCCTTAAGGCTACTTGAAGACAATGAGCAAAAACTTGCAACACTGCGGAAGCTACTCAAAGAAGGTGAAAATAGTGGCACTGCAGAGTATAGCTATGAAGCACTGATGAATGAACTTGATGACGACATTGGTTAATGGCGATATTTACATTAACCAATAAAGCCAAGGCTGATTTGAAATCCATTGCCAGCTACACACAAAAGAAATGGGGCAGGCAACAGCGCGCTATTTACTTAAAACAATTTGATGATTCATTTCACTTGCTTGCTGCTACCCCCGACATTGGAACTCAATGTGATCACGTAGCAGCAGGCTACCTTAAATTTCCAAATACTAGCCACGTAATCTTCTATCGCCAAATAAGTGATGATCAAATTGAAATCGTGCGTATTTTACACAAACGCATGGATGTCGAGTGGAAACTTAAAAGTTAGTAGTGTTATTCCATCTTCGATTTTAAAGCCAATTGCTTGAATGTATTGATATCACTCACACAAGCCGAAAGTTCTTCCTGCGTGTTTTTAAAATATTCACAGAGACTTTCTGACGTTTTACTGTGAGCAATATCATAAAGTTTCTGAACAGATTTCTGATAGCCATCATACGACTCTGAAAACACCATCTTGGCGATTGGTGATAACTCATTGTTATATTTTGTGTAAAAAAAGAGTGAGTGATTCATCGCTAGCTGATGATTTAACTTATAGCAATCCGCTGGATATTCGCTGATATCGCAGCGGTCAAGATCAACACCAGCAATCATTCCCATCATCATATGATCGAGATATTCAAAGTCTTTCCCACCTTTCTTATAACCTGCGGTGTACGCTAGGCCTGCGGTGATTAAGAGGGTTAGAATCATGATAGAAAATTTCATAATATTAGGGCATCCAGATAGGCAACATTAAAAATATTTACCAACCCATCAGGCATTTTCACTCACTCTATGCCATACATCGTAAAAACCAACAGAACGCATATAGGCTGATATTTCATATTCAAGGTCAGGTAACATCTCAAGATTATTGGTACTACCCAGAACCACTACCTCATTATCATTATCATTATCATTATGAATAGAATCAACAACCCGCCATACAAATAGAGAGAACTTTTCAGCTGAATCTTCACTATCCACACCATTTTCTAACGTTTTAACTATCGTTTTTTCTTTGTCTGTCTTGGCATAATGGAGCAACAAGTCTTCAATATGAGCGTAACGATTAAATTTAATCATAAGGCAGTTTTTCTTTGTCATTAGTATCCAGCATCACCCAAATTTCCTATTTACTTCTACCTCAAGCGCCACCTTCGCTCCCGATGCCATCAGTAAACCATGCGCCGCCACCAGCGCATCAAAATCTAATGCGAGCAGTTGTTCAAAGTCCGCTTTGAGTGAACCTGATTTTGGCGTTACGCGCTTCAGCCAAGGTGGGCCGATGTTGATGCCTTGTTTGAATCCTAAGAGTTTAAAAGCGAATTTGGTAAACGCAGTGAAGTAGCTCCAATCGGCGTGATATTGCACGCTGTCAGTAGTTAAGAGTAATTTGTGGTCTTTAAGTAGTAATGCAGCTTCAGGGTACCGCGATGTGTTAAATACAAAGAAGGCTGAGTTCGTGATCGGGCTTTCATTATCCGCACTTATAAGGTGTGTTGGCTTAGGCAGTGGATACGACGTTTGCCCAGCTTGTGCCCAGAACTCACACTGATATCGCTCTAGGTAGAAAGCATCGTCGAGACCATGAAAATCGCCGAGTCGCATAATGCGTGTCACTTGCCCTAGCTTTTCTAACTTAGCTAGGCCGTCGTCGTTCATCCGTACAGGATTAATAAGAGTGAGCTGCCCTGCTTCTTCAAGGATGATCATGTTGCGATTCATCCGCATCCCCGGCCCCATTTTGATACTGCCATGAAGCAGGTAAACACCGGGAAACAGTTTTACGATGTCATCGTGTGGGAAGGCTTTGGGGTAAGTTTGAGAGTGCATAAATATCCTTAAATCACGACCAACCGATCTTCCAATTCATTTTGCTCATGCGTGGCGGGCAGCACGGCACTGACGACTTTCGCTACGCTGTTAACGCATTCTTCAAAGCCTTCGAGTACGTCACCGGCTTTTACTTTTTGGGTAAACGTTGTGACTATGCTTTGCCATTGGCTGTTGTCGATATGGTTTGAGATGCCTTGGTCGACCATGATTTCAACGTAGTGCTCTGCCGCTGACACAAAGATAAGTACGCCGGTGCGATCTTTGGTGTGGTGTAGTCCTTGCTCTAAAAACTGGCGTCGCGCCATAAGTGCCGCACGGTGGCGTTTCATGCGTTTTGGAATCAAGCGATAACGTAACGCCGGGATTTGAAAGCTGGCCGCAAGCAGCACGAACACGCCCATTTGTACCAACAATAAATCTTGCGGGGCGAGCCAAAGCGGCGATAGCAGTAATACGCTAGGCGTAAGCAGCGCAATCATGGCCGCCCACATGGTGGGAATAAACCGATAATCGTCGGATGCATGCGCATATACCGTGACGATTTCTGCATCGGTTTTGGTTTCTGCGTTTTTTACTGTGTCAGCCAGTTGATCGAGCTGTTGTTTATTTAATAAAGCCATTACCAACCTCCTGAGGCGCCGCCTCCTCCAAATCCACCACCGCCGCCGCTGAAGCCACCGCCGCCTCCGCCGAAACCACCAAACCCACCTGTGGAAATATAACCTGAACCACCACGACCTCCTCGGCCTCCACCAGAGTGGTTACTACCAAAGAAACCACTGATAAAAAATATCCCTATAACTACCAATATCAGGTAGTGAAACCATTCTTTTATACCGTCATGATTAGAAACAGGTTTCGACTTATAAGTACCCGCAATCGCCAACAGTATGGATTCCACACCTTTCTGAATGCCTTGGCTAAAACGTCCTTTTTTAAATTCCGGGCGGATCACAGCTTGAATGATGTTGGAGGCGATGGCATCAGTGAGTGAGCCTTCCAGCCCGTAGCCCACTTCGATACGCATTTTGCGATCATTTTTGGCAATGATGAGTAACACACCATTATCTTTGTCCGCTTGGCCTATACCCCAGTGGCGTCCGAGCTGATAACCGTATTCTTCGATTGTGCGACCTTCAAGGCTATGGATCGTTACCACCACGACTTGATTGCTGGACATGTCTTCGTGTTTTTTGAGTACGGTTTCTAGGCGAGTTTCGACATCACGCGGAAGCAAGCTCGCGCGATCTACCACGTGCCCAGTTAACTCAGGAAAGTTGGGAGCAGCACTGGCGGAGGCCACCAGCGTCAATGGCAGCAAGAGTGCTAACCATATCAGTTTTGAGAACGTCCATTTCATCAGGGTTTAGACCTTTTAAAAATTCACTCTTGTTTAGAAATTCACAGTAGGCGCTTGCTCGGCGTTCTCAGTGGTGGCTTTGAAAGTCTCACGCTTTTCCATATCGCTGTATAATAAGCTGTGCCAGATTTTGCCAGGAAAGGTGCGAATCTCGGTGTTATAAGCTTGCACCGCTTGAATAAAGTCACGGCGAGCAACGGCGATGCGATTCTCTGTGCCTTCTAGTTGAGATTGCAGGGCAAGAAAGTTAGCGTTGGATTTTAGGTCTGGGTAGTTTTCGGTGACCATTAATAAACGCCCCAATGCACGGCCAAGGCTGCCTTGTGCTTGCTCATATTTTTCGAGGGCTTCTGGGTTGTTAAGTAATTCACTATCCATTTGAATCGAAGTCGCTTTGGCACGTGCTTCGACGACGGCGGTAAGGGTTTCTTGCTCTTGCGCAGCAAACCCTTTCACTGTGTTGACCAAATTAGGAATCAAATCAGAACGACGTTGATACTGGTTTTCGACCTGTGCCCAGGTGCTGTTTACTTGCTCGTCGTAGGTGGGAATATTGTTGATGCCGCAGCCAGCTAACACGGTGACTGTGAGAACGATAAGAATTAGACGATGAAACATAACACTACCCTGTATTTGGTTTATTACACGGAGTTTACCTGTTTCAGGAGAAAACAGAACCCACCTCTGTTATACTGCATGCTCATGACGGTTTGTCCGTCGCGTCATCCTTTGTTTAGCTCCGCTCAATGACTGAATGCCGCACCGCGCTCGTCTGTTCATCCTTTGAACTTGCCGTGCGTTCACTATTGATCGGTCATTGTCAGTATCCAGAGTGTATCGCTGTCTAAATCAGTAAATCTCACCCTGCTTCCTTTCTTTATTGGTTTTTTCTTACCAATCCGTTTCGATCAATGAATTTATTTTTAGCTAACAAATTGTGTTTGTTGGCGTTCTATTGGTATGTAAATGTCTATCACATTTGATGATTTAAAATTAGCCGAGCCGATTGCTCGCGCTGTGAATGAAAAAGGTTACACCCACCCATCTCCGATTCAAGAACAGGCTATTCCTGTTGTACTTCAGGGTGGCGACTTAATGGCGTCGGCCCAAACCGGCACGGGTAAAACGGCGGCCTTTACTCTGCCGTTATTACAACAGTTACTTGATAAACGACGTGCGTCGGGTAATCGTGTGAAAGCCTTGGTTTTAACCCCAACGCGTGAGCTAGCGGCTCAGATTCTTGAAAACATTGAGGCTTACAGTAAGTACACGAAAATTCGCTCTACCGTTGTGTTTGGTGGGGTAAAAATTAACCCGCAAATGCAAAAACTGCGCAGTGGTGTTGAAGTATTAGTTGCCACGCCTGGCCGCTTGCTTGATCTACACAGCCAAAATGCTGTGAAGTTCGATGAACTTGATATTTTAGTACTGGATGAAGCCGACCGTATGTTGGATATGGGCTTTATTCACGACATTAAGCGTATTCTTAAATTGATGCCTTCGAAACGTCAGAACTTATTATTCTCGGCGACCTTTTCTGACGAAATTCGTACCCTTGCGCACGGTTTATTAAACAACCCGGCTGAAGTTAGCGTTGCGAAAGAAAATACGACGAACACCTCAATTGAGCACAAACTGCACCCAGTAGATAAAGCACAAAAAACGAAGCTTTTAAGCCATCTCGCCATCAGCGAAAAATGGGATCAAGCTTTGGTGTTTAGCCGTACGAAACACGGCGCAAACAAGCTGGTTAAATTATTGGAACGCGATGGCATTAAAGCCGCTGCAATTCACGGTAATAAAAGCCAAAACCAGCGCACAAAAGCCTTGGCCGATTTTAAAGATGGTAAAATCACACTCTTGATTGCAACCGATATTGCTGCTCGTGGTATTGATATTCATCAGTTGCCGCAAGTTGTGAACTTCGACTTACCGAATGTGCCTGCTGACTACGTACACCGTATTGGTCGTACTGGTCGTGCTGGTATGTTGGGCCATGCAATTTCGTTGGTGTCTGCGGATGAGATTGAGCAATTACAGGATATTGAGCGTTTAATTCAAAAGCATGTTGTACGTGAAGTAGTCGATGGCTTTGCTCCACAGAACCCGTTGCCTAAATCGCGTGATATTTTGCCACCGAAAGTAAATAAACCGAAAAAGCCAAAGTCAGCTAGTTCTGGCAACTCGAATAACGCCAACAACAGAAAACCAGCAGCTAACTCTGGGGCTCGCCGGTCTGGTACGAACTCTACTGCGGGGAATTCTGCCTCAAAGCCTGCTAATGGTGGTCAAACACGTCAGCGTCGTTCGCAACGTGCTAATCAAACCGTCGAGGCTTGAGAAGAAATAACTCGCTAAGCTCCAACCAGTGGCTTGCTTTCTGAGCAAGCCACTACAGCTTGTTCTCGAAAACTGAAGATTGCCTTATTTGGGCATGGCATCAAACTCTGGCACCTGATCGCAGTTATCCTCCCAACTCCCCCGGCTTGCCATAAAGATTCGCGCCGTTGGTTTCAACGTTATCTGAGTATCCAAACTGCCCACCGGGACCAGCAGCACTCCTGGCACTTCATAGGTCGGTAATGATGAACCACAGTGTTTACAGAAGCTTTTACAATGACGAGTCTCTGGTAGATGGTATGTTGTAATATCATCCTCGCCGGATACCCACGTTAATATTGCTTCCCGCGAAAATAGGTTTGCAGCGTGTGCAGTGCCAGTGTCTTTCTGACAATAAGTACAATGGCAAAGATAAAAGCTGTCGAACTCACCATCCACTGTGTACTTCACAGCACCACAGAGGCAAGAGCCTTTATAATCAGTCATACACCCTATCCTTACTTAAAAACCAATAAGTACTACTCATCCTTACGATGTTAAAGCCTTCATCTTGAGACGGCTCAGAAAAGTAACGGTTAACCAGAGGCTTCATCAGATTAGAGTACTTAACGAAGCCCTCCACGCTTCGGGCATGATCCGGATAGAGGTCACTCAGCCGTATAACCTCAGAGAAGAGCACCGCAGAGCGTGATGAGGTGTCTACTTTTCATGGTTAACTCGGAGTGTTAACGCCCCGCTAGAATGCGAACGAAGCGAGTCCTAGTGAAGGCCACGCTTTTTGTGGCCGTAGTGCATCTCAGCGGTCTGTTAAATTTAGGCTTCATCTGAGATCTCCTCCCAGATTTGGCTATATCCACTTTCTGACATCAAGGCATCTAATTCATAAGAAACATCAGACAACATTGACGTATTATCCCTCCCGCCTAGAACCTCAACACCGTTTTCTCTATCTTCAGCCATCCTATCGACCATCTTCCAAATGAAATAGCTAAAGTGCTTTGCTTCATCTTCAGATTTCAATCCGAATTCAAGTATGTCTAGAACTCTTTGATCAGATAGTTTATTTGCATAATAAAAAACGAGATCACGAACATGAGAATATCTAACAGTCAAAATCACAACGCACCTCCCGCATCTTTAATAACGGACATCCTATCGGCTATCCACTTGAGTTTTTCTACGAGAGAACTAATTTTCATCCTCTCATTTACTGTTAATAAATAATGGCCTTTTGCAGATTTTGAGGCCCGTTGATCTTGTTGAAATGACATGCCTGATGGAATATCAGCACGAGACAACACCCAAAACACATCAACATCCTTACCAGCACCACGAGAGACCATTTTATGTGCACTCTTAAGATGCTGCCAGCTTGAAGAAAAAGACAACCCCATCTGATCGTCAGGAAGAACCCATTGCCCATCTTCAGATAATGTATAGTCACAGACACGAATGCCGCACACTGTGCGATATCGCCCGTCTGAAACTTCAGGATACAGGGTTGGATGCTGCCCACGGACGGTGGGCCTTGCATAAAACCCATCCAACTCACTGATGATTTCTCTCAAATCCGTTAGGCATTTGAATTGCTTGATCTCTTCCATGTAATCGAGGTCCAAAATTGAAAAATTTAACGCCTAGCTCTCCGGAAAAATGTGAGCGTAGCGAGTATTTTTTCCGGTGGAGCTATTTGTTAGCTTTACTATTAGCACGTTCAGATAAAAACTTCGAGTAATCACTTCTGGCTTGATTTATCGTCTCAGCGCTTTGCTTCTTGCACCATGCGACCAATTCGTGCGAATACTGATACGTATTGGTGTTTTCATTATTCCAGCAAAATTGTTCCTTGCCTCTCAACTCAAACTTCCATAGAAGGGCTTGTACGCTTCTAGAGTTAAATACTGCACCGCTTACTTCACTTCCTACTCTATCAACCAGTCTTTTCTGAGAAAGAGGGTGTGACTTATTGGGGTCTACTTTCTTAGATACTAGAAGTACACCAGAATCCGAAGAATTATTAACACCTGCAACAATATCTGCGGATGAAATTTTCTTAGTTGACTGAAGATTAACCTCAAAAACTGTGAGGAATCGGCCAGTATCAATTCCCTCCTTCTCTAATTCTTCAGTTGTTTCCGATATGATGTTTAGAAATTCTGATATTGGGGCTGTATGTGATGTACTACTACCTAAAAACTTGATTGGGTCTGGTGGTGTGGCGAAGCTCAGCGGCAACAATGCAATATTGGTTTCAGATGAGATATCCTTACCAAAAATATTTAGCACGATGTCCCGGTAGTTAACAATAGAAGTCTGCGATAGCCCATAAATCACAATCTCGAGACCCGTTTCATTATAGAAATGTACAGCGTTGTTTCGGTAGTCTACTAACCTTCCAATATTTTCAGCGACGGCTCTAGTGCTAATATTACTAGGAAAATAATCCTTAGCCGCTTCGAATGAATCCCACAAATTTAATGTCTTATAGGGCTGATCTCGTTTCTTTGGCTCAAAAATACGGACTTTATTTTTTGAGCATATTGCTTTGAATAATAGTTCCCAGGCATTCAACAATAGAATTACAAAACATTCATTTCGATAGTCAATTCTTGGTTTGTTATAAATCTCAATGCCAGAAAGCATTGCACTCGTGGAGTTGCCGATAAGTGACTTATAAGAACCATACGGATTCAAGCGATTACTCCCTTATAGCTAACGCCCGGCCTTTGGGCGCGCGCTTTTTGCGCGTCCCGCCACGCTTTTCAGTGGCCTCAACGGCCGCTTGTTAGAGATTTCCATCTCTGAGCCTCCCAAAAAGCATAAGCCTACTAACCAGAAAAGCCGGGAGTATAGGCCCCAGTATAGCGAGAAGAAGCGTTCCCACTCCATTGATAATGCTAGAGATTTCGATCCCAGTTAGAAACCAGTAGTAAACCCAAAGTATCTCCGCGCCTAGCAACAGGATAGTAATCAACTTCACGAATGAATTAGTCTCGATCACTTCTTTAGGGCTTGGCCCATAGCTCTCAATCTCTTTAAGAAAATTATAATTACAAATCGCATAAATTATGACTGGAATGAATGCTAATCGAACTAATAAAGGATCATCCTGAAAATAAACCACAACAGCAATTAACAATGCCATTATAGAACTACTTTGAATGTACTTCCTTTGCATTCGATTCATAGAGATCTCTAACGCCCACATAAAAGGCGAGCGTTAGCGAGTCCAGCCCGCGCTTTTTGCGGGAGATTTTTGATGTGCTTGATATGAGTTGTACCGAACAACTGCATGCCCAAAACCTCCTTTACTATCGTAGCCTGCCCAAACACTACCCCACGAAAACTCACCTACTTTATAGCCACGATTTACGAGCCACTCTTCGGTGTGTTTTGCACGAAGCTTTTCTTTAGCTTCGCTGAAGTCGTTCCAACTGCCCCCATAGAGTTCTGGATTTGAAATAGATACATTTATATCTCTCAGCTCACCATTGAAAAAACACAGACCAAAAACCACTTGTAATTGATCTATTTCGGTAGCAGGAAGCGTGTACCATATATAGCCATTTCCGATGTCTCTGGGATGAACATTTGGAATTGAGGAAACATCACCTTCCTTTAGATTAGATGATATTTTTAATCCATTATTAAGTTCAACTTCAAATTTGGTCATAGATTCCTAAAGACTCATAACGCCGAAAACAGCGGCCGAACGTTAGTGAGGTCCAGCGCAGGCGTTTTCTGCCTGCGCTCCGCTGCTTTGCTTTGTTAAGCGACTGCTGTAGATGACAACAACTTTTCAAGTTTCTCATAAGCAGTTTCTTTTGCTTGATCGTCACCAGATAAATAAGTAGAAAATTCACGGATAGCGCCTATAAAACCAACATGCAGATCATGAATGCTTACAAATACCGTGTCGTCTTGTTTACTTTGACTGTATGTGTCACGCCAGTGTAGTAAAGGAGTTTTTTAGCCTTACCTTTATGTGTATCACGGGCCTCGTTAGTACCTGTGTGCAAGACTGCACACCTGGCGGCCCATAAATCATCTGCGTTGAATGGATATTTGTATTGATGAATGAGGTATCGATTTACCCAATCTTTAAAATCTTGTCCGCTCGACTCCTTTTTATCGGTTGACAACCAAGCCATACGATCAATCCAAGCATAAAGAAGCATTAGACCTGCTTCAATGTGATCTCCTTTGAAGAGGGCATTCAACGCGTTGGCTGATTTCTTTGTATGTTCTAGCAATTTATCAGTCATATTTTTCGCTTAACGCTTGCAGCAGTTGCGCGGGCTTTTTCGCGTCGACTGCCTGTGATTGTTATGTCGCTATTTAACGACAGGCTCACCAAACCGAATTGCATTGCCGTAGGGGTCATCGATCTGCATTTCCACCATACCCCACGGCTGCTCAGTTAACTCATAACGGAAAGGAGCTTCTCGTTCCTTAAGCTCTTCATAAAGTTCTGAAACATTTTCGACCCTAATATAACAACTACTATCAGAACCAATGGTTCGGGCATGAGCTTCGTTTTCTGCACTCCAAAAATGAATTTCAGCATCATCTCTAGTCAGAATCAGGTGCCCATGATCTGGGAATATTGCTTCTACGTTGAAGCCAAGTTTAATTTGAAAGAATTCCGCAGTGGCTTCTATGTTCCCCGATGGCAGTTGAGGTATTCCTTTCCCTAGTTTCATTGCTTCACCTCCATTAGGACATAACGCCCACATAAAAGGCGAGCGTTAGCGAGTCCAGCCCACGTTTTTTGTGGGCGATTTTTAATGTGCTTGTTATACGTGTTTAAAGCCATTGCCCTGTTACTGACATAAGAGTGATAAAAGATGCTGATAATGAAAAATACATTGCCCAAACCAAGACTGACGAGGTTACGAGCCTAGCACCAATGCTAGCACGATAAATTAGGAAACCACTTAAACTAAACTGCAAACCTAAAAATGCCAAAACAATATAATTAACTAAATAAGAGTATGCTTGGGGCTGCCAATTTTCACCAGCTCGGTGAAGCGTACCGTATATTAAAATAGCAAAGACGATTAAGAAAATACCGATACTACCAAGCCAATTAATTTTAGCTCTGGGCGATTGCCTTGCCCAAACCCATACTGTAATGACGGTATACGATAACAGTGCCAGTGTGACAGGCCATGCATACATGACTAAAGAAGGCGTCATTGAGCATAACCACAAGAAATATTTTAATTCTATTAGCACTGCAACCCCTTAATACGTATAACGCCCAAGCTCAGCGGCGGCGCGGAGCGCCGTCCGCTGCAGCGCCTTGTTGGGCGGCGGCCACACTGAGAATCTGCTACCTACGCCGGCTTTCCACATTGCGGACAAAACTTTGCACCAGGTGGAATTTCCGCTGCACAGGACGCGCACTTTGCTGGAACCATCGAAGCCCCGCATTGCTGACAGACTGTCTCTTATACACATCTCCGAGCCCACGAGACTAGGCATGATCTCG
>OJBO01000169.1_pt1 | contig 40737 bp, 28 predicted proteins | sample 1590461 | NCBI WGS metagenome assembly OJBO01 (sample SAMN05416836, study PRJEB24817) | seawater metagenome | isolation source: Sea water | place: Canada:Atlantic | collected 2013-07 | reverse complement strand
CGTGATCGGCAAGCTGCTCGTCTCCGAAGGCTCCGAAGGGGTCAAGGTGAACACCGCCATCGCCGTCCTGCTGGAAGAGGGCGAGAGCGCGGAGGATATTGGTTCGGTGTCTGGGGAGAGTTCGGGCGGGTCCGCCGAGGCGTCCGGTCTGGCGTCCGGTGATACGTCGGAAAAGGCCTCCGGCAAGGCGAAGGCGACGCCCTCGCAGGCCGGGACCGAAGAGGCCGGAACCAAGGCGGCGGGCGGCGGTGATGATGCCGCACCCAAGGCCTCCAAGGCCCCGGCCGCGCCGAATTCGGCGAAGGGAGAGCGCATCTTTGCCTCGCCCCTCGCACGGCGGATCGCGGCGGACAAGGGGCTGGACCTGACGCAGATCGAAGGCTCCGGCCCGCATGGACGCATCGTCAAGGCGGATGTGGAGAATGCCAAAGCCGGTGCGGGTGCCGGCACGTCGGCGAGCGAGACGACTGCGCCGGCCTCCGGAGCAACTGACAGTGACGCACCCAAGGGCGAGGTGGCGGCGAAGACCATGCCCGCCGGTCTGTCCTCGGATGCCGTTCTCAAGATGTATTCGGACCGCGAGTTCGAAGAGGTCAAGCTCGACGGGATGCGCAACACCATCGCCTCCCGCCTGACCGAAGCCAAGCAGACCATCCCGCATTTCTACCTGCGCCGGGACATCAGGCTCGACGCGTTGATGGCCTTCCGATCCGAGTTGAACAAGCAGTTGGCGCCGCGCGGCATCAAGCTATCGGTCAATGATTTCATCATCAAGGCCTCGGCATTGGCGCTGCAACAGGTGCCCGATGCGAACGCGGTCTGGGCCGGGGATCGTATCCTCAAGCTCACACCGTCGGATGTCGCCGTCGCCGTCGCGATCGAGGGCGGATTGTTCACGCCGGTGCTGCGGGACGCGGATCAAAAATCGCTCTCTGCACTCTCGGGCGAAATGAAAGACCTCGCGGGGCGGGCCCGCAATCGCAAGCTGGCACCGCATGAATATCAGGGCGGGGCTTTCGCGGTCTCCAACCTCGGGATGTTCGGGATCGACAATTTCGACGCCGTGATCAACCCGCCGCACGGGGCCATACTGGCCGTGGGGGCCGGGGTGAAGAAACCGGTCGTTGGCGCGGATGGCGGGATCGAGATCGCCACCGTCATGTCTGTCACCCTGTCGGTGGATCACCGGGTGATCGACGGCGCGCTTGGCGCGGAGCTGTTGCAAAAGATCGTCGAAGGGCTGGAAAACCCGATGGCGATGCTCGCCTGAGGTCGGCGCACGCGGCCTGATGAGGGTGCGCGTCTCTACCTGAGGTTGCGAGATTTGGGAAAGGCCGGGACAGGGCGCCCGGCCTTTTTTCATGCGCATCGCCCTTGGCAGAATGAGCCTGCGCAACCAATAACCTGTTCGTGAGAGCGGCTTGATTAGGCGCTCGGGTGAAACCGGTGCAGACTGCGGCGCAAAGCTGGGGAGGATCGGATGCGCCAAGTTACGCTGCACGTCTTGCATGGGAATGAGCGGGTCGCGGCCCGAGGGCGAGGCCTCGCGTCGCCCCGTAGGGGCAGGCTTCGTCGCTTGGCGGCTCTGGCTGCCACTATAACGGCCCTCTCAACGGCCAGCGCCATGGCAGACCCCGCGTTCTGGAAAAGCGAATGGCCCGAGACGGATTTCTCGAAAACCACACTGGAGAGCTGGTCGGACGTGATGTCCGGCGGGCCCGGCAAGGACGGTATCCCGGCGCTCTCCAATCCCGCGATGCTGCCGGTCGCCAAGGCCCGCCTGCCAGAGCGAGAACCGGTGCTGACCGTCGCGCTCGACGGGGCCCCGGCGCGGGCCTACCCCTTGCGCTACATGACCTGGCACGAGATCGTCAACGACCGCATCGGGGGCCGCCCGGTGGCCGTGACCTTCTGCCCCCTGTGCAATTCCGCCATCGCCTTTGATCCGCGCGTCGGCGGGCGTGTGCTGACCTTTGGCGTGACTGGAAAGCTGCGCCATTCCGACATGGTGATGTATGACCGCGAGACGCAAAGCTGGTGGCAACAGGCCCTTGGCACCGCGATTGTGGGGGAGTTGACGGGCACGAAATTGCAGGCGCTGCCCTCGTGGATGGAGAGTTTTGCGCAGTTCCGCGCCGCGCATCCCGATGGTCTGGTGATGGCCGAGCCACGTGGCAACCGACCCTATGGGCAGAACCCCTATGCGGGGTATGATTCCGCCGCGAAGCCGTTCCTCTACTCCGGTGCGCCGCCGCCGCATGGCGTGCCGGCATTGGCCCGCGTAGTGCGGGTCGGAGACCGCGCATGGCCCCTGCCGCGCCTCGCCAAGGCGGGCCGGATCGAGGAGGCCGGGCTGGTGCTGACCTGGCAGGCCGGTCAGGCCTCGGCGCTCGACAGTCGCGAGATGGCGGCGGGGCGCGATGTCGGGTCGGTTCGGGTGCGCGACGGGCAGGGGCGCGACGTGGTGCATGATGTGCTCTTTGCCTTTGCCTTCGATGCGTTCTGGCCCGACGGGACTTGGATGATCGGGGGGTGATCGGGCGTAAAACGGGCGTCGATCAGCGGTCATCGGAGGAACCGAACCGGAGACCTCGGCGCAGGCGCGACAAAACCGCTTAACAAACCCGGCGCGGCGCGCTATGCCTTGGACATGACGCGCCGCCAGATCATTATCTGCTGCATTACCGCCTGCTGAGACATCTCGCAGGCCGCTTCTTCGTTTCCAATTCACGACGATCTTGCTAAGCCGCCTGCGGACCAACCGCGAGGGACCGAGATGGTCGAGATACGCCTGACGAACTCCAAGACCCGCCGCAAGGAGGTCTTTGCCCCGATCGATCCCGCAGACGTGCGGATGTATGTCTGCGGCCCAACGGTCTATGACCGCGCGCACCTTGGCAACGCGCGCCCGGTGGTGGTGTTTGATGTGCTGAACCGGCTGCTGCGCCATGTCTACGGGGAGGGCGCGGTGACCTATGTGCGCAATTTCACCGATGTGGATGACAAGATCAACGCGACCGCGCAGGCCCGCAAATCCGCTGGCGCGTCCGGCACGCTGGAAGAACTGATCCGCGAGCGAACCGAAGAAACCATCGACTGGTATCACGCAGATATGGACGCGCTCGGCGCGCTGCGCCCGGATCACGAGCCGCGTGCGACGGAATATATCGGGCAGATGGTGGCGATGATCGAGACGTTGATCACCCTCGATTACGCTTATGAAGCAGAAAATCACGTGTTGTTCCGGGTACGCCGTTACAAGGCCGAATACGGCGCGCTCTCGGGCCGCTCGGTCGATGACATGATCGCGGGCGCACGGGTCGAGGTCGCGCCGTTCAAGGAAGACCCGATGGACTTCGTGCTCTGGAAGCCTTCGGACGTGGATCAACCGGGGTGGGACTCCCCCTGGGGTCGTGGGCGTCCCGGTTGGCATATCGAATGTTCTGCGATGGCCAAGGCGCTGCTGGGAGACACCTTCGACATTCACGCGGGCGGTATTGACCTGACGTTCCCGCATCACGAGAACGAGATTGCGCAAAGCTGCTGCGCCAACGGCACGGAGGAGATGGCCCGCTTCTGGCTGCACAACGAAATGTTGCAGGTCGAGGGTAAGAAGATGTCCAAATCGCTGGGCAATTTCTTTACCGTGCGGGACCTGCTGGATCAGGGCGTACCGGGAGAGGTCATCCGGTTCGTGTTTCTTGGCACGCATTACCGCAAGCCGATGGACTGGACGGAGAAGAAGCGGGACGAGGCAAGGGCAGTCTTGACGCAGCTGAACCGAATTAAACGAAAGCTACTCACGCGTGAGTTGACTGAGGCCGATTGCGAAGACCTCGTCAATCCGGGTGTTATCGAGGCCGTGGCGGACGATCTCAACACACATTTGGCGCGCACTCGATTGGTGGAACTTATGGGGAAGGCGCGCACTTCAGAGCCGGACTCCATTGAGGTATTGACCTTGTTCGCCACGGCCGCCTTTCTTGGATTCTCAGGCGACGATCCGCATGCTTTGCTACGCCACAAAGCGGTCTCCAAGGCGATCGATGAGGTCAAGCTGCAAGGCTATTCCGAGGCCTTGGCTGAGGCCCGCACAGATGCGATGACCACCAAGGATTTTTCGCGCGTGGATGCATTGAAGTCCGCGTTGACGGCGGCGGGGGTCGAGGTGCGCATGTCCAAGGAGGGGATCGAGGTGATCCCGGGGCCGGATTTCGACGCGGATAAACTGGAGTTCGTCTCGTGAGCGGGGCGCTGCGACTTGCGCGGTCGAGGGGGGGATACGTCGACGGGGCGCTGCCCCGGACCCCGGGATATTGCCGGCAAGAAGAACCAAAGGGGGGCGGGCGATGACGTCGGAGCGGTTATACCTCTACGACACCACCCTGCGCGACGGGCAGCAGACGCAAGGGGTGCAGTTCTCGGCGCCGGAGAAGCATCAGATTTGCGCAATGCTCGACACGCTCGGCGTGGATTACATCGAGGGCGGCTGGCCCGGGGCGAACCCGACCGACAGCGCGTTTTTTGACGAGGCGCCGCAGACGCGGGCGCGGATGACGGCCTTTGGGATGACCAAACGCTCGGGGCGCTCGGCGGAAAATGACGACGTCTTGGCGGCGGTGATGAACGCGGGGACGCAGAGCGTGTGCCTCGTGGGCAAGACGCATGATTTCCACGTGCGCGCCGCGCTTGAGATTCCGCTGGAGGAAAATGTCGAGAACATTCGCGCCTCGGTCGCGCATCTGGTGGCGCAGGGGCGCGAGGCATTGTTCGATGCGGAGCATTTCTTTGACGGGTTCAAGGCCAATCCCACCTATGCGCTGGAGTGTCTGCGCGCGGCGTATGAGGCCGGGGCGCGCTGGATTGTGCTCTGCGACACCAATGGCGGCACGCTGCCGTCGGAGATTTCGCAGATCGTCCGGTCTGTCATTGACGCGGGTTTGCCGGGTGAGCGCCTTGGCATCCACACGCATAACGACACGGCCAATGCGGTGGCGGGCTCGCTGGCGGCGGTCGATGCCGGGGTGCGCCAAATCCAGGGGACGCTCAACGGGCTGGGGGAGCGGTGCGGCAATGCCAACCTGATCACCCTGATCGCGGTGCTGATGCTGAAGGAACCCTATCGCAGCCGCTACGAGACCGGGGTGAGCGAGGCGGCCTTGACCGGGCTGACCCAAGTGTCGCGCCAATTGGACGACATCCTCAATCGTGTGCCACTGCGGCAGGCAGCTTTTGTCGGCGCTTCGGCCTTTGCGCACAAGGCAGGGTTGCATGCGAGCGCGATCCTCAAGGACCCGAGCACATACGAACATATTGACCCCGCTGTGGTCGGCAACGCCCGCGTTATCCCGATGTCGAACCAGGCGGGACAGTCAAACCTGCGTCGTCGTCTGGCCGATGCCGGGTTGGTGGTGGAGGCCGGGGATCCGGCGCTCGCACGTATCCTCGACGAGGTGAAGGCCCGCGAAGATCGCGGCTATACCTACGATTCCGCGCAGGCATCCTTCGAGGTGCTGGCGCGGCAGGTTCTGGGCCGGATGCCGGAGTTTTTCGAGGTGGAGCGGTATCGCGTCTCGGTTGAGCGGCGTCGGAACAGATACGACCAGACAATCACGCTTTCCGAGGCGGTTGTCGTGGTGAAGGTGGATGGGGAGAAGCGCCTTTCAGTGTCGGAAAGCCTTGACGAAAGCGGCCACGATCGCGGTCCCGTCAACGCGTTGGCAACTGCGCTGGCAAAGGACCTCGGGCAATATCAGGACGCGATTGATGACATGCACCTGGTTGATTTCAAGGTGCGAATTACCCAAGGCGGGACGGAAGCCGTAACTCGCGTCATCATAGACAGTGAGGATCGCAGCGGTCGGCGCTGGTCCACCGTGGGCGTGTCGCCCAACATCGTGGATGCCTCCTTTGAGGCGCTGCTGGATGCAATTAACTGGAAGTTGTTGCGCGAAACCAAGAGGGACACGCACAGGAGTGGCATGCAGGCGGAAGGCCAGACAGAATGATCGGTAAGATATTTGTCGGGCTGGCGCTGTTGGCAGGGATCCCCCTGGTGATCGCGCTGGGCCTCATTGTCAGTCAATGGCCACGCGGTGCGGTGGCGGATAGTCCGGGGGGCCTGGATTTCTCTGCGCAATTGGCAGGGGGAGCGGAGCCGTTGCCGGCGTCTTCTGTCACCATGTCGGACGCCACCCATGCGCGTGTTCGTCACCTTGGTGCGACCACCGCCGATGCGCCGCTGGTTGTCCTGGTACATGGCTCTGGCTGGGACGGCGGGCAGTTCGATGCGCTCGCCTTGGGGTTGAGCCGCGTTGCCGATGTGCTGGTGCCCGACTTGCGGGGCCACGGGGCGACGCCGGACCGGCGTGGCGATGTCGATTACCTCGGGCAATTCGAAGATGATCTCGCCGATCTGATCGAGCAATACAAACGCGAGGACAAACAGGAGGTTATCCTGCTCGGCCATTCTTCTGGTGGAGGGTTGGTGATCCGGTTTGCCAACGGTCCTCATGGGTCGATGATGGATCGGGCGGTGCTGCTGGCGCCCTTTGTGCAGTATGACGCGCCGATGCAGCGTCCGGGTTCGGGGGGATGGGCGCGAGCGCTGACGCGGCGAATCGTCGGTCTGTCGATGCTGAACAGCGTCGGGATTCACGCGCTGGATCATCTGACAGTGATCGAGTTCGCCATGCCCGAGACCGTTTTGCAGGGATCGGAAGGTCACCGCGCCACGACGGCCTATAGCTGGCGTCTGAACCAGAGCTTTTCACCGCGTCGGGACTGGCGGGCCGAAGTCGCCGCGCTGCCGCCCTTTTTGCTGGTGGCGGGAACGCGGGACGAGGCTTTTGTCGCGGAGGCATACGAGCCCCATTTCTCGCCCCTGACGGAGGCGGGCGAATACCTTATGGTGCCGGGTGTCGGGCACCTCGATATTGTCAATTCGGCGCGTACATTGGCGGCCGTGACCGCGTTTATCCGCGATGAATGACGATCTGAACGCCTGCGCCGCGCTGGTCGAACGTGGGGATCCGGTGCGGTTCCGTGCGGCAATGGCGGCGCCGGTGGCGGCGCGGCGGGTTCTGTTTCCGCTCTACGCCTTCAACCTGGAGGTCGCGCGCGCGCCCTGGGTCACGCAGGAGCCGTTGATCGCGCGGATGAGGCTGCAATGGTGGCGGGATGCGCTGGCCGAGATCGCCGAGGGCGGCGTGGTGCGGCGCCACGAGGTCGTGACGCCCCTGGCGCTGGCGATCCGGGCGGAGGATGTGCCCGCGCTCGACCGGCTGGTCGCCGCGCGCGACCGCGATGTGGAGCCCGCCGATTTCGCCAATGAGGCCGAGGTGCTGGATTATCTCGACGCGACCTCTACCGGATTGATCGCGGTGGCGGCGCATCGTCTGGGGGGGGATGCCTCGGGCGCGGCGGTCGGGGATGTTGCGGGTTCGGCGGGACGTGCTCTGGGCCTTGCGAATTGGCTGATGGCGGTCCCGGTCCTGGAGGCGGCCGGACGCAGGCCCTTGCCAGAGGGATCGGACACAGCAATTGCCGGATTAGCGAGGGCCGGTACGGGCGCATGGCAAGAGGTGCGGCGGGCATGGCGCGGCGTTCCGAACGCTGCGAAGCCCGCGTTCTTTCCCATGGCGGGGGCCGGGATGATCCTGCGCCGTGCGCTGCGCGATCCGGGCCTTGTGCGCGCGGATGGCTTGGAGCCGGGACAGTTGCAGGCGCGGCTGCGCATGGCGGCGATGGCGGTGAGCGGGCGCCTTTGGTGAGGCGCGCGCGTCATCAGGCCCGCGCGACCGGGTCTGCGCGGCGCATGGATATTTGCAAAACCAAAGTGGTCAGGTTTTGGCTAGCGGGTGCGGATGGCTTAGGCCGCCTGCGCCTTGGGCCGGGTCAGTAGCCATATGAGGGAGCCCCCGGCCAGCACGAGGAAGGGGACCATGGCGAGGTTCACCGCCGCCCAGCCCGCCTGTGGCGTGCCGCCCGAGCAATTCATCAGCCCGCCCGAGGACAGAGAGGCCACCGTCACGCCGCCAAAGACGATCAGGTCGTTCAGCCCCTGCATCCGGCCCCGTTCATGCGGCGCATGCGCTCCGGCAAGCATTGATGTGGCGCCGATAAAGCCAAAGTTCCACCCGACGCCCAGAAGCACCAGAGCGATGAAGAAGTTCGCTAGATCAACCCCTTGCAGCGCCACTGCGCCCGCCCCGGCGAGGATGACCAACCCGGCGGCCATGATCTTTTCCACACCGAAGCGGGCGATCAGATGACCGGTGAAAAAGCTGGGGATATACATCGCCAGAACGTGGAAAGAGACGACATCGGCGGCATTCGACTTGTCAAAGCCGCAGCCCACCACCGCAAGCGGGGTCGAGGTCATGACCAGGTTCATCAACGCGTAGGAGACCATGGCGCAGATCACCGCCACCGCGATGCGCGGCGTCTTTAGCAGCTCCATCCGCGAGCGGCCTCGCGGTGCGTCCTGCGAGGGCACCGGGGGCTTGGGGATGTCGATCATGATGAACAGCATCGAGCCGATGACGTTGACCGCAATCACCGCGAGATAGGTGCCAAGGAAGGGCACCACCATGGCGTCCGCCGTCACCTTGACCAGCTGCGGCCCGATCAGCGCCGAGAGGAGGCCGCCTGCCATGACATAAGAGATCGCCTTGGGACGAAAGGTGTCCGATGCCGTGTCGGCGGCGGCAAAGCGGTAGAACCCCTGCGCCGACATGTAGATCCCGGTGCAGAACGAGCCGAGCAGGAAAATCGGGAAGGAGGCGAGGTAGAGCCCGATCGCCCCGATGATCCCGCCGAGTGCGCCACCGCAGGCCCCGACAAAGAACCCGGTGCGGCGACCGTATCGCTGCATGATCCAGGAGAGCGGCGTGGCCGACGACATGGAGCCGAGCACGATGAGCGAAATCGGCAGCGTGGCAAAACAGGGGTTGGCTGCCAACGACTGGCCCGCCAATCCGCCGATGGTGAAGATCATCGGCATTTGTGCGCCGAGGAACGCCTGCGCCATCACCAGCACCATGACATTACGTCTTGCGCGGCGGTCGTCCGGGAGGTGGTCGGTACTGCTCATCGCAAAGGCGTAGCGCGCGGCGAGGGGGTGCGCAAGTCCGCGCGAGCGTGTGGTGAGCCTCAGCCCCGGTCGATGATATGCGCGAAGGAGCCGCAGATTTGTCCCTCGCGAATGCCCATCGGAGGAAGCGCGGCACCGGTCGCATCGGTGGCTTCGAAAAGCGGCGCGCCCCCCTTGTGCAGGGTTGTGGCGTAGTGGAATTCATGCGCCCGGTGCCTGCCCGGAAAGGGACCGTTGGTGGCTGTGAGGTTTCGGTAGCCAAGGTGCAGGCGCCGTGTCTTGAACGAGGTCGCCAGCGGCAGCAGACCGGCCATTTGATGCGGCGTATTGTCGCTATCGAACAGCACATCACCCAGGACCATGTAGCCGCCACATTCGCCGTAGATGGGCTTGTGATCTCCATGTCGCCGCAGGGTAGCGAGGAAGGTCGCCGCGCGCGCGATCCGCCCCGCATGCAGTTCCGGATAGCCGCCCGGCAGGAAGACGAAATCCGCCTGAGGCACGGCGTGATCCGCAAGCGGTGAGAAGAAGCGCAGCTCTGCGCCCGCCGCGCGCCAATCGTTCAACATATGCGGATAGGTGAAGGCAAAGGCCTCATCCCGCGCGATGGCGATGGTCTGGGCCGGCGGGTTCAATCGTGCGAATGGGTCGAGGTCAGGGACGTCGGGCAGGGGGGTGGAAAGGCTCAGCAGCGCTTCGAGGTCGGTCGCCTCGTCCCCCGTGATCCCCGCCGCAAGCGCATCGGCGGCGCGGTCGAGAAAGGCGGCGAGATCGGGGTTCTCCCCCGCCTGCACCAGCCCGAGGTGGCGAGAGGGCAGCGCCAGATCCGCGCGTCTCGGCAGAGCTGCCAGCACCGGGAGGCCCAGCGGGGCAAGGGCCGCGCGCAGCATTCCCGCATGGCGCGCCGAGCCGACATTGTTCAGGATCACCCCGGCGACCCGGACGGCCGGATCATGTGCTGCAAAGCCCGCCACGAGCGGGGCCACCGACTGCGCCATGCGCGCCGCGTCGACGACCAGCACCACCGGCAGCGCCATCAGCCGCGCCAGATCGGCCACCGCGCCGCGGCCCTCGGGGGGTGCGCCGTCAAACAGGCCCATAGCCCCTTCGATGATCAACAACTCAGGCCCGGCGGCGAGCGAAATCAGACGTTCGGGTGACATCGCCCAGGCGTCAAGGTTGACGCAGGACGCACCGCAGGCGGCCTCGTGAAAGCGCGGATCGATGTAGTCGGGACCGGATTTCGCGCCCCGCACGTCGAGGCCGAGACGGCTCAGCAGGCGCAACAGGGCCAGCGTTACGGTGGTCTTGCCCGCGCCCGAGGACGGCGCGGCGAGGATCAGCCCCGGCATCCGCTCAGGAAACCTCGGCCGGGCGACCCCGGTTCAGCGGGTCGAGGTTGCGCGGGCTCTCTCCGGCCATCAACCCCTGCCAGTCGAGCACCTGACGCATCAGCACGGAGCGCCCGACGCAAAGGATCGCCGGCGGCTCCAGCCCCGCGGCGTCGATGTCGGCCACCATGTCACCCAACGTGCTTTCCAGCACCCGCTGCTCGGGCGTGGTAGCCGAACAGACCACGGCGACGGGTTCGTCGCGCGCGCGCCCTGCGTCGATTAACGCGCCGGAAATCTGCGCGACATGCTTCATCCCCATGTAGATCACCAGCACCTGCGCGCCCTCGGCAATCGCGCGCCAGTTCAGCGACGTCGGGGTCGCGCCCGACTGGTCATGCCCGGTGACAAAGGTCACGGATTGATTGACGTCGCGATGCGTCACCGGAATCCCCGCATAGGCCAGCCCGCCGATCCCGGCGGATATGCCGGGAATGATGCGCACGGGGACGCCATGCTGGATCAGGGTCTGCGCCTCTTCTCCGCCGCGGCCAAAGACAAAGGGATCGCCGCCCTTCAGACGCAGCACCCGCTTGCCGGCCTTGGCCATATCGACCAGCCGCAGGGAAATGTCGCGCTGCTTGGCCGAGGGTTTGCCGCCGCGCTTGCCCGCATAGACTTGCTCGGCCTGGGGCGCCCAGTCGAGGATCGCCTCCTGCACCAGCGCGTCGTAGATCACCACGTCCGCCTGGCGCAGTGCATTCACCGCATGGATCGTAAGCAGCCCCGGATCGCCCGGCCCGGCACCGCAAAGCCAGACCCAGCCGGGCAGCAGTTCGGGCCATTGCCCCATGGGACCGGCGGGCAGGGAAAGAGAGTCGCTCATCTTCCCTATATGGCCCGACGAGGGGGGCCTGAAAAGGTCCCGACAGATGATTTCACTTGGGTTTTTAAAATATCCCGGGGGAGGCCGCAGGCCGGGGGCAGCGCCCCCCGCAACACGCCTCACCCGGCGAAGGGGTCCACCGGATAGCCCACCCCGACGAGGTAGAGCCCTTGCGGCGGGCAGACCGGGCCGCAGGCCGCGCGGTCGCGGGCCTTTAGCACTTCGCCCACCCGCTCGGGCGGCCAATGACCCGATCCGACGCGTTCAAGCGTTCCGACAAACGATCGCACCTGATTGTGCAGAAACGAACGGGCGCGGAAATGCAGCCGGATCTCGGGACCGGAGAGCGTCTCATGCGGCTCGATCCGGATCTCGTCCAGCGTCTTGACCGGGCTCTTGGCCTGACAAGTCGACGAGCGGAAGGTGGTGAAATCGTGATGCCCGACCAGATGCGCGGCGCCGGCGCGCATTGCCGCGATGTCCAGCGGATGCGAGACCTGCCAGACCAGCCCCGCGTCATGGGTGGCCGGGGCGCGGCGCGTCAACAGGCGGAAAAGGTATCGCCGCTCGACCGCCGAAAACCGTGCGTGCCATTCGGGGCCGACCTCGGCGCAGGCGCGGATCGCCACGCCCGAGCGTTTGAGGTGGTAGTTCAGCGCCTCGGACAGGCGGAAGGGGTCCCAGCTCTTGCCCAGATCGCAATGCGCGACCTGCGCGGTGGCATGGACCCCGGCGTCCGTGCGACCGGCGGCGGCGATGGTATGGGGGCCGGGTTCAAGCCGTGCCAGCGCCTGTTCGATCGCGCCTTGGACCGAGGGCTGATCGGCCTGACGCTGCCACCCGGCAAAGGGCGCGCCGTGATATTCGACCTGAAGGGCATAACGGGGCATGGCGGGGATTTATCGCGGGCAGGCAGGCGGGTCCAGTGCCGGGTTTCAGCCGGTGCCCGGACCACTGCCTGACCTTGCGCCTTTGGGCGTTCGCGTCAGCAAAAGGCGCTTGCGAGGACGATCAATGGCGGTGCCGTCGCGTTGCACCTCGGACAGTCGCCGTGCAGAAGCCACCAGCACATCCGCCGGGATGGTGGTCACAGCGACAGGCATTGAGAGGCATCGACGCATGCACGATCCATCCCCCAAGGGGGGTGGCAGGCAGGCCGGGACGGCCCTATCTTCTGCCCAGTGGCATTACAGAACCATTTGAGGGCGCGGCCATTCTTGGGGCGATATGAAGACAGGGCGGGGTTTGGAACTTTGGTGATTGGCAGGTTGGCCGAGGGCGTCGCCCGGCAGGTGGAATCGGTGGGCGATACGGTCTCGGGCGCGTTCTTTGAGCCGGTCATCCGGCTCGGCGTGACCGGGCTGGCGCGGTCGGGCAAGACGGTGTTCATCACCTCGCTGGTCGCCAACCTCCTGGACCGGGCGCGCATGCCGGGCCTCGTGGCGCAGGCGGAGGGGCGGATCACCACCGCCTTTCTTCAACCCCAGCCCGACGACACCGTGCCCCGGTTCGAGTATGAGAGTCACCTCGCCGCGCTGACCTCGGCCAGCCCGCACTGGCCCGAAAGCACGCGCGCGGTGAGCGAGCTGCGCCTGTCGTTCAAGGTGCGTCCCGGCGGGCTTCTCGGGGGATTGCAGGGGCCGCGCGTCGTGCATCTCGACATCGTGGATTATCCCGGGGAATGGCTGCTCGACCTCGGGTTGATGGATCGCACCTACGCCGAATGGTCGCGCGAGATGCTGGACCGGATCGCGCCGCGCGACGAGGCGGCGGGCTTTCTCGGCGTGATCGAGGGGTTTCGCGACAAGGGGACGTGGGAGGAATCCGACGCCCAGACTCTTGCGCGCGCCTATACTGGCTACCTGGAGGGCGCGCGGCTGGCGGGCTATTCCGACCTGACGCCGGGACGCTTCCTGCTGCCCGGAGAGATGGCCGGCTCTCCGGCGTTGACCTTTGCGCCGCTTCGCCCCGAGGATCGCCCCGCCCGGCGCGGCCTCTGGCGCGAGATGGAGCGTCGCTATGACGCTTATAAATCGCAGGTGGCCAAGCCCTTCTTTCGCGATCACTTCGCCCGGATTGACCGGCAGGTCGTGCTGGTTGACACGCTCGGTGCGATCCACAAGGGGCCGCGCGCGATGGAGGATTTGCGCCAGACGCTTGGCGATATCCTCGGGGCGTTCCGACCGGGGCGGAACCGATTTCTCAGCCGGTTGCTGATGGGGCAGCGGGTGGAAAAGATCCTCTTTGCCGCGACCAAGGCGGATCATCTGCACCACTCGCAACACGGCGCGCTGACCGGAATCATGCAGGCCATGGTGCGCGACGCGGTCGACCGGGCGAAGTTCGCCGGGGCGCAGACGCAGGCGATGTCCATCGCCTCGATCCGCGCGACGGTCGAAGAGACGCTGCAACATGAGGGCGGGCCGCTGGATTGTGTGCGCGGAACCCTGTTGACGCCCGAAGGTACGCGCGGACGGATGGCAGCGATGTATCCCGGCGAACTGCCCGAAGACCCGGCCCGCCTGCTGAACCCGGCGCGTGCCGGGCAGGACCGATGGCTCGACGGTGAATACGGGGTGATGAGCTTTGCGCCCGCCGTGCTGCGTCTGAAACCGGGCGAGGGGCCGCCCCATATCCGGCTGGATCGCGCGGCGCAGTTCCTGCTGGGGGATCGCCTGTGAGCGCCGCGCCGGAGCCAGCGCCAAGGTCGGCGCGTCAGGGCGATCTGGCGATCCGGAAGGCGCAGCCGCTGGATGCGGGCGTGGTCGGCGCGATCCTGAACCAGGCCTCCCGCGAGCACGCCTGGAAACCGCGCCTGCACAGCGAGGCCGAGGATATCTCCCACGCGGGGCTCTTGATCGACAACGATCTTGTCTGGCTGGCCGAGGACAACGCGGTGCGCGGTTTCCTTGCGCGCGAGGGCGGTTATGTGCATGCGCTTTACGTCGCGCGCGGCGCGCGCGGACGCGGCATCGGCGCGCGGCTGATCCGCGCGGCACAGGCTATGGCCCCGAGGCTGGAGCTATATACCTTTGTGGCCAACACCGGCGCGCGCCGGTTCTACCAGCGCCACGGCTTTGTCGAGATCGACCGCTCGGACGGCGCGCGCAACGACGAGAATTTGCCCGACATCTATTTTGTCTGGGATGCGGAGGTGGCCCATGGCTGACGAGACACGACGCGGTCCGGTGATGATCGAGATGGAGAGCGACGGCCCCGGCCCGGCCGAGGCCCCCCCGGTCCCCGATCTGCCCGGCGCAATCGAGGCACCGAGCGGGCGGGCGATGCAGCTGGCCGCGACGCTGGCGGCGCGGCGTCCGTCGCGCTTGGCGCGCTGGTTCTGGGGGTTGCTGGCGGCGCTGCTGTCGGTCGCCGTCACGGCGGCGGCGTGGAATTTCGTCGTTTCGCTGGTGGCCAGCACCCCATGGCTCGGCTGGGCGGTTGCCGCGCTGTTCGTCGCCTTCGGGTTGGTCGTTCTGGCCATCGTCGTCAAGGAGATCGCCGCCTTTTCCCGCCTGTCGCGGATGGATGAATTGCACGCGCTGGCCGAAGTGGCGCTGGTGGAGGGTGATCTCTCAGAGGCGCGGGCCTATGCGGACCGTCTGGACGCGATGTATCGCCCGCGGGCAGAGATGCGCTGGCATCACGAACGGTTTGCCGAGCGTCGCGAAGAGCAATTCGACGCCGCCGCCCTGATGGAGCTGGCCGAGGCCGAGTTGATCGCGCCCCTCGACGCCGCCGCCCTGCGCGAGGTCGAGGCGGCGGCGCGTCAGGTGGCCGCCGTCACCGCGCTGGTGCCGCTGGCTTTTGCCGATGTGCTGGCGGCGATGACCAGCAATATCCGCATGATCCGACGCATTGCGGAGGTCTACGGCGGACGGTCCGGCACGCTCGGCTCTCTTCGGTTGACGCGGGCGGTGATGACGCATCTGGTGGCCACCGGCGCGGTGGCGGTCGGCGATGACATGGTCGGCTCTATGCTCGGGGGGAATGTGTTGGCAAAGCTATCTCGCCGCTTTGGCGAGGGGGTCGTCAACGGCGCGCTGACCGCACGGGTCGGAATCGCGGCGATGGAGGTCTGCCGCCCGATGCCCTTCGGTGCTGGCCGCCGACCGCGTGTCACGAGCGTGCTGCGGCGCGCGTTGACCGGGTTGTTCGGGGATAAAGGCGAAGTTGACGCCGGCTGAGGCGGGGCAAAACCTTCGCGCGTATTCAGGTTTTTTCACCAAGCAGGACGGGCAGGGACCGCGCAACGTGTTTCGCGGCTTTACCCTGTGGCGGGCTGGACCTATAAGGCGGGCCAAGATGGGATGCTTTGCGATCATCATTCGAATTATCAGCCCGGCGCTCTGACAGACGAGCCGCCGGGTCAAGGCGTATGGATGCCCGCGCCGATTTATCCCCTTTCCCGTATATCTGACAGACGGAACGCCCGAAATGAGCGCCGAGACTCCCGACTACAAACAGACGCTGAACCTTCCCAAGACCGATTTCCCGATGCGAGCCGGATTGCCCAAGCGCGAGCCCGACTGGCTGGCCAAGTGGGAAAAGATCGGCGTCTATGACCGCCTGCGCGAAAAGGAGGGCCGCGCGCCCTTTGTGCTGCATGACGGCCCACCCTATGCCAACGGGCATTTGCACATCGGTCATGCGCTGAACAAAATCCTGAAAGACATGGTTGTGCGCTCGCACCAGATGATGGGCCATGACGCGCGCTATATCCCCGGTTGGGATTGTCACGGGCTGCCGATCGAATGGAAGATCGAAGAGCAGTACCGCAAAAAGGGCAAGAACAAGGACGACGTGCCTGTCGTCGATTTCCGTCAGGAATGCCGGTCCTTTGCCGAAGGCTGGGTCGATATCCAGCGCGAAGAATTCAAACGTCTGGGGATCACCGGCAATTGGGAAAACCCCTATTTGACGATGGATTTCCACGCCGAACGGGTCATCGCCGAGGAATTCATGAAATTCCTGATGAACGGGTCGCTCTATCAGGGGTCGAAGCCCGTTATGTGGTCGCCCGTTGAAAAGACCGCGCTGGCCGAGGCGGAGGTTGAGTACCACGACAAGGAGAGCTTTACCATTTGGGTGAAGTTCAAGGTCGTGGGCACGGGCGATGCGACGCTGGATTCCGCGCAGGTGGTGATCTGGACCACGACCCCTTGGACCATGCCGTCCAACAAGGCGGTGGTTTACGGCGAAAGCATCGCTTACGGGCTGTATGAGATCACCGGGCGACCCGAGGAATGCTGGGTCTCTATCGGGGATCGCTATATCCTGGCGGATGATCGCGCGGCGGATGTATTGGGGCGCGCCCGTTTGGAAGAAGGCATGTATCGCCGATTGTGCGATGTGACCCAGGACGATCTGGCCAAGATTTCGTTGCAGCACCCATTGGCCGGGGCCGAGGGCTCCGATGGCGAATGGGATGACATCCGTGATTTCCGCGCCGCCGATTTCGTCACCGACACCGAAGGGACCGGGTTCGTGCATTGCGCGCCATCCCACGGGATGGAGGAATACGACCTTTATCGCGACCTTGGCATGTTGGAAAAAGTCATCACCTATAACGTGATGGACGACGGGTCGTTCCGTGCGGATTTGCCCTTCTTTGGGGGGAAATACATCCTGAACCGCAAGGGCGGCGAGGGCGATGCGAACAAAGCCGTGATCGACAAACTGATCGAGGTTGGCGGTCTGTTGGCGCGTGGCAAGATCAAGCACAGCTATCCGCATTCCTGGCGCTCCAAAGCGCCGATCATCTATCGCAACACGCCGCAATGGTTTGCGGCCATCGACAAGCCCGTGGGCGGCGACGACACCTATGGCAAGACCATCCGCGATCGGGCGCTGACCAGCATCGACAGCCTCGTGAAGTGGCATCCGCAGACGGGGCGTAACCGTTTGTATTCGATGATCGAATCCCGTCCCGACTGGGTGCTGTCACGACAGCGCGCCTGGGGTGTGCCGCTGACCTGTTTCGTGAAAAAGGGCGCTTTGCCGACCGATGCGGATTATTTGCTGCGTGATGACGCCGTAAACGCCCGTATCGCGGAGGCTTTCGAGGCCGAGGGCGCGGATGTCTGGTACGCCGAGGGGGCGAAGGACCGCTTCATCGCCGATGCGGCGGACCCCGACGCCTATGAGCAGGTGTTCGATGTGCTCGACGTGTGGTTCGACAGCGGCTCGACCCACGCCTTCGTGCTGCGCGACCGTGCGGACGGGGCGCCGGACGGGATCGCGGATGTCTACCTCGAAGGGACCGACCAGCATCGCGGCTGGTTCCACTCCTCGATGTTGCAGGCCTGCGGCACCAAGGGGCGCGCGCCTTACCGCAACGTGGTGACGCACGGCTTCACGCTGGATGCCAAGGGCAACAAGATGTCCAAATCGCTTGGCAACACCATCGTGCCCGAGAAGGTGGTCAAGGAATACGGCGCCGATATCCTGCGGCTCTGGGTGGCGCAGGCGGATTATTCCGCCGATCAGCGCATCGGGCCGGAGATCCTCAAGGGCGTCGCCGATAGCTATCGGCGGTTGCGCAACACCATGCGCTTCCTCCTCGGCTCTCTCAACGGTTTTGACGAAGCCGATCGCGTCACACCCGAAGAGATGCCGGAGCTGGAACGCTGGGTGCTGCACCGTCTGGCCGAGCTCGACGAGGTGGTGCGCGAGGGCTATGCCAGCTACAACTTCCAGTCGATGTTCCAGGCGGTCTTCAACTTTGCCACGGTGGAGCTTTCGGCCTTCTACTTCGACATCCGCAAGGACGCGCTTTACTGCGACGGCGATACGCTGCGGGCGAAATCGGCGCGCACGGTTCTCGACATCCTGTTCCACCGCCTGACGACATGGCTCGCGCCGGTCCTGGTCTTCACGATGGAGGAGGTCTGGCTGGAACGTTTCCCCGGTGAGGAATCCTCGGTCCACCTCGTCGATTTCCCCGAGACCCCGGCACAATGGCGCGACGTGGCGCTGGCGCAGAAATGGGGTCGCGTCCGCCAAGCCCGGCGCGCGGTCACGGCGGCGCTGGAGATCCAGCGCACGGACAAGGTGATCGGCGCCTCGCTGGAGGCCGCGCCGCTGGTCCATATCGCTGAGCCCGAGATGCTGGAGGCGCTGAAATCCGTCGCCTTCGAGGACATCTGCATCACCTCGGACATCGACCTCACCGGCGATCCCGCCCCTGACGAGGCCTTCCGCCTGCCCGAGGTGCCGGGCGTCGCCGTGGTCTTTGAACGCGCCGAGGGCGAGAAATGCCAGCGCTGCTGGAAGATCCGCCCCGATGTCGGCACTCATACCCATGCCGGGACCTGCGCGCGCTGTGACGCCGCACTCGGTTGATCATGGCTTGGGACGGGGTGGCTTCATCTCGTCCCAAATACTCAAATCCGACGCGGGCCACCACGCCTGAGGGTGGGGCCGCGCGTCATCGGTTTACATCGCACCCCCGCCTTGCTAAGCCACTGACGTTGGACAAAAAGGGGCGTGCCATGACCGGCATCCTTTGGCAGGGGCACCAGATCGGAGGGCGATGGCGCGGGTGATCCGTCGCTGACCCTTTCCCTGTTCCTGCGGCGGCCGCTGGCCTGCCGCCCCTTGTACGAGACCCAGAATGACCGATCTTACTTACCGAACCGACGGCGGCCTGACTATCACCCGCCGCGAGGTGCCAGCCGACTATCACCGCGACACCGACCGGCTGGCCGAACAGCTCGATTCGCATCGCGGCGCGCTCTTTTCATCGAATTACGAATATCCTGGTCGCTATACCCGTTGGGAATTCGGCTTTTCCGAACCACCCGTGGTGGTGGAGGCGCGCGGCCGCCAGATGCGCATCGCCGCGCTCAATCCGCGCGGGCGTGTCCTGCTGGCGATGATGCGCGACGTGGTGGAAGGCTTGCCTGAGGTGGTGGATTTCACCGCCGCCGAAGATCAGTTCGACCTGCGCATCGCCGAACCCGACCGGGTCTATAACGAAGAGGAACGCTCGCGGGCGCCTTCGGTTTTCACGGTGTTGCGCGCCCTCGTGGGGCATTTCAGATCCGATGAGGATCACCACCTCGGCCTTTACGGTGGCTTTGGCTATGACCTCGCATTCCAGTTCGAACCGATCGAATTCCACCTCGAACGGCCCGCGGATCAGCGTGATCTCGTGCTCTTTCTAGCTGACGATCTCTTGGTGGCGGATCATTACTCCGCCAGTGCCGTGCGCTATCGCTACGAGTTTTCCGACGGCACGCAGCGCACCGACGGGTTGAGCGGCGGCGGTGAAGAGGTCGCCTTTCAGCGCGGACGCCAGGATGTGCCGCGCGGCGATCATCAGCCGGGTGAATACGCTGAACTCGTTAAGGAGGCCAAGAAAAGCTTCCTGCGCGGCGATCTCTTTGAGGTTGTGCCGGGGCAGGTGTTTTACGAACCCTGCAAGGACAGCCCCTCGGCCATCTTCAAGCGGTTGAAAAAGATTAATCCCGCCCCCTTCGGTTTCATCATGAACCTCGGCGACAGCGAATATCTGGTGGGCGCCAGCCCCGAGATGTTCGTGCGCGTCACCGGGCGGCGGGTCGAAACCTGCCCGATTTCCGGCACCATCAAGCGCGGCGCCGATGCCATCGAGGACAGCGAACAGATCCTCAAGCTCTTGCAATCCAAGAAGGACGAGAGCGAACTGACCATGTGTTCGGACGTGGATCGCAACGACAAGAGCCGGGTGTGTGACCCCGGTTCCGTCCGCGTCATCGGTCGGCGTCAGATCGAGATGTATTCACGCCTGATCCACACCGTCGATCATATCGAGGGGCGGCTGCGCGCCGGGATGGACGCCTTTGACGCCTTTCTTAGCCATGCATGGGCGGTGACGGTGACGGGCGCGCCCAAGCTTTGGGCGATGCGTTTCATCGAAAAGCACGAGAAATCGACGCGCTTCTGGTATGGCGGTGCCATCGGGGCCATCGGCTTTGACGGCGACATGAACACCGGGCTGACCCTGCGCACCATCCGGATCAAGGATGGCGTGGCCGAGGTGCGCGCCGGGGCGACGCTGCTTTATGACAGCGACCCCGACGAAGAAGAAGCCGAGACCGAATTGAAGGCCAGCGCCATGCGCGCCGCCATTCGCGGCGATGTCGCCAGCAATGAGCGGGGCGGCGACGATTGGCGCATTGCCAAAGGCAAGGGTCGGCGCATTCTGCTGGTCGATCACGAAGACAGCTTTGTGCACACGCTGGCCAATTATTTTCGTCAAACCGGGGCCGAAGTGCTGACGACACGGTCGCCGGTGGATGAAGAGGTCTTTGCCGAATTCCGTCCCGATCTGGTGGTTTTGTCGCCGGGGCCGGGGACACCTGGCGATTTCGATTGCAGCGCGACACTCGACAAGGCGCTTGCGCGCAATTTGCCGGTTTTCGGGGTTTGCCTCGGAATGCAGGCGATTGCCGAACATTTCGGTGCGGATTTGATCCAGCTCGATGTGCCGATGCATGGCAAACCGTCGCGGGTCGATGTGTGCGATCCCGGATTGGTCTTTGACGGATTGCCGGACCAGGTGACCATCGGGCGCTATCATTCCCTGCACGCAAAGCCAGAAACCTTGCCGGATGTTTTACGTGTGACGGCGACCACGGCTGATGGCGTCATTATGGGATTGCAACATCGCGATCTGCCGGTTGCGGCTGTGCAATTCCATCCTGAATCGATCATGTCGCTGGGTCAGGACGCGGGCATTCGGATGATCGAAAACGTCGTCAGTCTGCTCGTTGCACGGAACACGTCACAATAAAGTCTGTCCTCTGAGGGCGTTATGTCCATATCGAAAATGCCCGGCTTTGTGTCGGGCATTTTTTATATTGGCGTCACGGCAGAAATTCGACTGATACAAATTGAAACTTGCGATTCCGGTAACAGGTATTTAACGAATAGGATTGAAAGTGTGTCTGGTTACGAAAATTCCGCCGCCTGTTTCGCGGCTTTCATCAAAAAGCAAGAGGAACGGATGACGACAGTTAACCTGAATGAGATGTCTCTGGACGAGTTGAAGGCGCTGCGAAAAGACGTCGACGCTGCAATCAAGAACTATGAGAGCCGCAAGAAGAAAGCCGCTCTCGCCGAATTGGAGGCCAAGGCCGCCGAGTTGGGGTTCAACCTGAATGATCTGACCGGAAGCGGCGGACGCTCACGCAAGATCAACCCGCCCAAATTCCGGCACCCCGAGAATCCCGAATTGACGTGGAGCGGGCGCGGACGTCAACCTGATTGGTACAAGGAACAGATCAGCGCCGGTCGCGACCCCGAAGATATGAAGATCGCCAAGTCCTAATTGCGAGGTCCTAATAGCCGTTACCGGGAATGGCAAAGTTGCTCTTGCCTCTCGCTTCACTCCCGGCAACGGCTATTTCGATATGTGTATCATTTACTGAAACATGTGCGTCGTCTTCCCTCGCGCCTCGGAACGAATGCAATACATTCCTCGCCTTTGGTGGATGGATATAGCGGTGCCGGGGCAATCGATGATGACGTGCCCTGTCGCCAGCGTGCGACTACTCCGTCCAGCGCTGCACTGTCGACCAAAGTCGAAGACCGGTCGCGCAGCCCATGGTAAACCGATCCGCCGCCACACCGCGACCAGACCGCGATTGCCCAAGTTTTGCGCGCACACTTACGGCTCCGGTCGATTTCGCGACCTGGATCGAAATTTTACCATTTGATAAAAAATTTTCCTGTGCCACGCTACTCCGCAGAGATCACAGCCGGAGTTTCCGATGAACATTTCGCCCCGAACGGATGGCATCACCGCAGGCCGCCTGACCGAAGACGAGCTGGCGCAGAATTTTTCCGATCTGCATCCGCCGCTGGATAAGCACGAAGCGCATGTCGCCGCGGACCGGTGTTATTTTTGTCATGACGCGCCCTGCATGACGGCTTGTCCGACCTCCATCGACATCCCGCTGTTCATTCGCCAGATCGCGACGGGCACACCCGAAGCAGCGGCAAAGACGATATTCGATCAGAACATCCTCGGCGGCATGTGCGCCCGTGTCTGTCCGACCGAAACCCTGTGCGAAGAGGTCTGCGTGCGCGAGATCGCCGAGGGCAAGCCGGTCGAAATCGGACGCCTGCAACGCTATGCCACCGACCGGCTGATGGCGCAGAACTCCCATCCGTTTAAGCGCGCAACCCCGACGGACAAGCGTATCGCGGTCGTGGGCGCAGGCCCGGCGGGTCTGTCCTGCGCGCATCGGCTGGCGATGAAGGGGCATGAGGTGGTCATCCTCGATGCCCGACCGAAGCCCGGCGGGCTCAACGAATATGGCATCGCCTCCTACAAGAGCACCGAGAATTTCGCGCAGGCCGAAGTCGACTGGCTGCTGCGCATCGGCGGCATCACGATCGAGCCCGGCGCCGCCCTCGGGCGCGACGTGACGCTGGAGGCCCTGTCGTCGCGCTTCGATGCGGTCTTCATCGGCATGGGGTTGAACGGCGTCAACGCGCTCGCCATTCCGGGCGAGGGCCTTGCGAATGCGCATGATGCGGTGGATTTCATCGCCGATCTGCGTCAGGCGGAGGATCTGCAATCGCTGCCCGTCGGGCGCAACGTCGTGGTGATCGGCGGCGGAATGACAGCTATCGACGCGGCGGTGCAATCCCGACTTCTGGGGGCGGAGACCGTCACCGTTGCCTACCGACGCGGGCAGGACCGCATGGCGGCCTCGGTTTATGAACAGCAGCTCGCCACAGCCAGCGGCGTGCGCATCCTCGCCAATGTCCAGCCGGTCGCGCTACACGGCAATGACGCACTGGAGGCGGTGGAGTTCGAATACACCCGCGACGTCGACGGTCGCCTGACCGGCACGGGCAAGACCATTCGCATCCCGGCGGATCAATGTCTGCGCGCCATCGGTCAGACGCTGGCAGGCGCGCCGGAGCCGCTCGACCTTAGCGGGGGCAAGATCGCCGTGACCGGGGCCGGACGCACCAGCCTGCCCGGTGTCTGGGCCGGGGGGGACTGCGCCACGGGGGGCGACGATCTGACTGTAACGGCCGTTGCCGAGGGACGCGACGCCGCCGAAGACATCCACACGACGCTGATGGGAGAAGGTTAATGGCTGATCTGACGACGACATTCCTGGGCATCACGTCACCCAACCCGTTCTGGCTGGCCTCCGCGCCCCCGACGGACAAGGAATATAACGTCCGGCGCGCCTTTGATGCCGGTTGGGGCGGCGTGGTGTGGAAGACGCTCGGTGAGGCGGGGCCACCCGTGGTCAACGTTAACGGCCCGCGTTACGGGGCGATCTGGGGTGCGGACCGGCGGCTGCTGGGGATGAACAACATTGAATTGATCACTGACCGCGATCTGCATACCAACCTCGAGGAGATGACGCGGGTCAAGAGGGACTACCCCGAACACGCGCTCATCGCCTCCATCATGGTGCCCTGCGAAGAGGAGGCCTGGAAATCCATCCTGCCGCTCGTCGAGCAGACCGGCGCCGACGGGATCGAGCTGAACTTTGGCTGCCCCCACGGAATGAGCGAGCGCGGCATGGGCGCGGCTGTCGGTCAGGTGCCTGAGTATATCCAGATGGTCGCGGAGTGGTGCAAGAAGTACTATTCCAAACCCGTTATCGTGAAACTGACCCCGAATATCACCGACATTCGCAAACCGGCGACGGCGGCAAAAATGGGTGGCGCGGATGCGGTGAGCCTGATCAATACGATCAATTCGATCACCCATGTCGATCTTGACCTGATGGCGCCGGAACCGACGATTGACGGCAAGGGCAGCCACGGCGGGTATTGCGGACCGGCGGTGAAACCGATTGCCCTGTCGATGGTCAGCGAAATCGCGCGGAATAACGAAACCCGCGGCTTGCCGATTTCAGGTATTGGCGGGATCACCACCTGGCGCGATGCGGCGGAATTCATGGCTTTAGGCTGTGGAAATGTGCAGGTTTGCACGGCGGCGATGACCTATGGTTTCAAGGTCGTACAGGAAATGATCTCGGGCCTGTCGCAATGGATGGATGAAAAAGGCTATCGCTCGACCGAAGATTTCATCGGCATGGCGGTGCCCAATGTCACGGATTGGCAGCACCTCAATCTCAATTACGTCACCAAGGCACGGATCGACCAGGACGCCTGCATCGGTTGTGGTCGCTGTTATGCCGCCTGCGAGGATACCTCGCATCAGGCCATCGCAATGAGTGCAGAGCGGGAGTTCACGGTGATCGACGAGGAATGCGTCGCCTGCAATCTCTGCGTCAATGTCTGCCCGGTGGAGGAATGCATCACCATGGTCGAACTCGACAAAGGCAGCATTGATCCGCGCACCGGCGAAACGGTCCGCGACTATGCTAACTGGACGACGCATCCCAATAACCCCGCCGCGGTTCCGGCGGCGGAATAGGGCGCGCGACTCCGGGCTTCATCTCGTTAAAAATACTCACGGCGCGACCCCACCGGTCACGCCGCATGCGCCCCGCTTGCGCGGCGGTGTCATACCGACAACATCCGGGTAAACATCGTCACCAGATAGGCTTCGGCCTCGGGGAAGGGGTCGTCGACCTCTGGACCCAGCACCGCGCGGACCTGCACGTCGAAATCCGCGTAATGCTGGGTCAGCGACCAGATCGAGAACAGCAGGTGATGCGGATCCGAGGCGCGCAGCCGTCCCGCATGCATCCACTCGGCGATCACGCGCGCCTTGTCGTCGACCAGCGGTTTCAGCTCTGTCGCCAGGGCGGGGCCGATACGCTCGGCGCCTTGCAGGATCTCATTGGCGAATAGACGGCTTTCACGCGGCATGTCGCGGCTCATCGCCAGTTTACGCCGCACATAGGTGAGGATTTCCGAAAGGGGATCCCCTGCGGGATCAAGTTCGCGCAGCGGGTCGAGCCAGGTATCCATCAGCTGGTTCAGAAGATGGGTATGGATCGCCTCCTTGCTGGGAAAATAATAGAGCAGGTTCGGCTTGGAAAGCTCGGCCGCCCGCGCAATCTGGTCCACTGTGGTGCCGCGATAGCCATGGGTCGAGAAGACGTCGAGCGCGGCCTCGCAGATCACGGCGATCTTGGTGCGTTGGATACGGGTCTGCCCCATGACATTGTCTTTCAAACCCGGTCCCCCGATCGGAAAAATTCTGGTTTTGTTTCAATGTTTCGCAGTTTTCCCCTTTAGTCCAGAGATGTGCAAAAATTGGACGATATGCCGGGCGAAAAGGGGGGGCGGGGTGTGAAATTCTTGACTGGGTACAGGCCTCTGCTAGCGTGTCCTTTGACCGGTTGGTCAAAAGGTTGGCAGGCAGGAGGCTCAAATGGCGGCAGCGGGCGAAAACTTCCGAATCAACGGCGACCGGTTGTGGGACAGCCTGATGGAGATGGCCACCATCGGACCGGGCGTTGCGGGCGGGAACAACCGCCAGACCCTGACGGACGAGGACGCCGAGGGTCGCGCGCTGTTCCAGTCGTGGTGCGAAGCGGCGGGTTGCGAGATGGGCGTCGATTCCATGGGCAATATGTTCGCGCATCGTCCCGGCACCGATCCCGACGCGCTGCCGGTCTATGTCGGCTCGCACCTCGACACGCAACCGACGGGCGGAAAATATGATGGCGTCCTGGGTGTGCTCGGCGCATTGGAAATTGTGCGCACCCTCAATGACCTCGACGTGAAGACCCGTCATCCGATTGTCGTGACCAACTGGACGAACGAGGAGGGCACGCGCTACGCCCCCGCGATGCTGGCCTCCGGCGTCTTTGCCGGGGTCCACGAGGAAAGCTGGGCCAAGGCGCGCGAGGATGCCAAGGGCCTCGCCTTTGGCGCAGAGCTGAAGCGCATCGGTTGGGAAGGCGAAGAGCCGGTCGGACAACGCAAGATGCATGCCTTTTTCGAGCTACACATAGAACAGGGCCCGATCCTCGAAGCCGAGGGCAAGGACATCGGCATCGTCACCCACGGGCAGGGGCTCGCCTGGATCGAGGTGACGATCACGGGACGTGACGCGCATACAGGCTCAACCCCGATGCCACTGCGCAAGAACGCCGGCCTCGGCATGGCGGCGGTCCTGCAACTGGTGGATGAGATCGCGCTGAGCCATGCGCCCCATGCTGTCGGCGCCGCCGGGCACATCGACGTCTATCCCAATTCGCGCAATGTGATCCCCGGCAAGGTCGTTTTCACGGTCGATTTCCGCTCGCCCGACCTTTCGGTGATCGAGGATATGGAGGCCCGGTTGAAATCCGGGGCGCAGGCGATCTGCGATGAGATGGGGCTGGGCGTGTCGTTCGAGAAGGTCGGCGGCTTTGACCCGGTGGAATTCGATGCAGGCTGCGTCGGGGCCTTGCGCGACGCCGCCGACCGGCTGGGCTATGCGCATCGCGACATCATTTCGGGGGCGGGCCACGATGCCTGCTGGATCAACCGCGTCGCCCCGACGGCCATGGTGATGTGCCCCTGCGTTGACGGGCTGAGCCATAACGAGGCCGAAGAGATCTCCAAGGACTGGGCCATCGCCGGAACAGATGTTCTGCTGCACGCCGTGGTCGAGACGGCGGAGGTCGTGGAGTGAGCGCGAGCCTTAACCTTTTCTGGGGGACGGACCCGGCCATTTCACCAATGGTTCACGCGGCATCTGAGGTGGAGGAGGCGGTGGCGGCGCCTGATCTTTATCTGCCATGAAAATAGCTCCAGACTACTACATATCGGAATATACCAAAAGTGATGCCATGAAGGAAGCCCTCCGGCAGACTGAGATGAAACTGGTCGCTCAACTATCGATCGCTACTTCATCGGATCAGCGTGCATATGCATTTTGCGCAGTCGTGATAGTGCTGGCGGCTCTGGTGCTCGATTCCTCTGCGAGGGTGACTACGCAATATATCCAGCTTCTAATAATACTACACTTCTTCGCAGCGGGAGTTCTGGCGGCTTACTCAGCTCGCCCCACTCGGTTCTTTGATAGCGGAGGGACGAGCGCGGCTTTCGAAAACTATCTCGGTGACGGCCGGGAAGGTTACGTGCTTTCTGCGCTAATCGAGCGAAATGATGAACTGATCAAGCGAAACGACAGAGCTATAAAGCGGGCGTCTCGGCAATTTCTTCTCGCGTTGTTGTTTGGAGGTACTGGTTTGATCCTCGCCCTTGGCGATCCACTCGCCAACGTACAGGGTGAACTAATAGGAGTGTTCAAATGAGCAAAGTCATCAAGGGCGGCACGGTCGTCACCGCGGATCGCCAGATCAAGGCCGATGTCCTGATCGAAGGCGATGTGATCGCGGAAATCGGCGAAGGTCTGAGGGGCGACGAGGTCATCGATGCCTCGGATGCCTATGTGATCCCCGGCGGCATCGACCCGCATACCCATCTGGAGATGCCCTTCATGGGCACGACGGCGGCCGAAACCTTTGAAACGGGCACATGGGCCGCAGCCTGCGGCGGCACCACGATGCTGATCGATTTCTGTCTGCCGGGCGAGGACGGCTCGATCAAGAATGCCATTCAGGACTGGCACCGCAAGTCGGCGCCGCAGATCTGCTCTGACATCGGGTATCACATGGCGGTCACCGGCTGGAATCAGAGTATTTTTGACGAGATGAAGGACGCGGTCGATGCGGGGGTCAATTCGTTCAAGCACTTCATGGCCTACAAGGGCGCCTTGATGGTGGAAGATGACGAGATGTTCGCCTCGTTCTCGCGTTGCCGCGAGTTGGGCGCGCTGCCGATGGTGCATGCGGAAAACGGCGATCTGGTCGACCTGATGCAGAAGAAATTCCTCGCCGAAGGTAAGACCGGGCCGGAATGGCACGCGCGCTCGCGCCCCCCCGAGTTCGAGGGGGAGGCCGCCAACCGCGCCATTACCATTGCCGATGCCGCTGGCGTGCCGCTCTATATCGTGCATGTCAGCTGCGAGCAGGCGCATGAGGCGATCCGGCGCGCGCGCCAAAAGGGGATGCGCGTTTACGGTGAGCCGCTGGCGCAGTTCCTCACGCTGGATGATAACGAATACCTCTCCGATGACTGGCTGCACTCGGCACGGCGCGTGATGTCGCCGCCGTTTCGCGGGCGCGAGCACCAGGACGGGCTCTGGGCGGGGCTCCAGTCCGGCTCGCTACAGGTGGTGGCAACGGATCACGCGGCCTTTTCGTCGGAGCAAAAGAAGATGGGCGTGGAGGACTTCACCAAGATTCCCAATGGCACCAACGGGTTGGAAGAGCGGCTCGCCGTGCTCTGGACCCTCGGGGTCGAGACGGGTCGCCTGACGCCCGAGGAATTCGTCGCCGTGACCTCGACCAACATCGCCAAGATCCTCAACATGTATCCCAAGAAGGGCGGCATCCTGCCCGGCGCCGATGCGGATGTGGTGGTCTGGGACCCCGCGATCAAGAAGACGATTTCGGCGTCCAACCACCACTCGATCCTCGATTACAACGTCTTCGAGGGCTACGAGGTCACCGCCCAGCCGCGCTACACGCTCAGCCGGGGCGAGGTAATCTGGGCCTGGGGTCAGAACTCGCAACCCCAGCCCGGCCGCGGTCGATTTGTTCCGCGCAAACCCTTCGCCTCGGCCCATAAGGCGCTGAGCAAGTGGAAAGAGCTGAACTCCCCCCGGTCCGTTGTGCGCGATCCGATGAACATTCCGGCGGGGATCTAGTGACGTTGCCAAGAAGTGAAGAACCCGTGGTCTCGGCCAAGGGGCTAGACCTCACGTTTCAGACCAACGATGGCCCTGTCCATGCGCTCAAGGGCGTTGATCTTGACATCGAAAAGGGGGAATTCGTCAGTTTTATCGGGCCTTCGGGCTGTGGCAAGACGACATTCCTGCGTTGCATCGCCGCTCTTGAACAGCCAACGGGGGGCACACTCAGCGTCAACGGGATGACCCCCGAAGCCGCCCGACAGGCGCGCGCCTATGGTTACGTATTTCAGGCGGCGGGGCTTTACCCATGGCGCACGATTGCCGCGAACATTCGTCTGCCGCTGGAAATCATGGGATTTTCTCGGGCCGAGCAGACAGAGCGTGTGGCGCGTGTTCTCGACCTTGTCGATCTGGCAGGCTTCGGTGGAAAGTTTCCGTGGCAATTGTCGGGCGGCATGCAGCAGCGTGCCTCCATCGCGCGCGCGCTGTCGTTCGATGCCGACATCCTGCTGATGGACGAACCTTTCGGCGCCTTGGACGAGATCGTACGCGATCACCTCAACGAAGAGCTGTTGAAGCTGTGGTCGCGGACCGGCAAGACCATCGGTTTCGTCACCCATTCCATCCCCGAGGCGGTCTATCTTTCGACCAAGATCGTGGTGATGTCGCCGCGTCCTGGTCGGATCACGGACATCATCGACAGTCCGCTGCCGCGCGAGCGGCCGCTCGATATCCGCGATTCCGAAGATTTCCTCGCCATCGCGCATCGCGTGCGGGATGGTTTGCGGGCGGGGCATGCCTATGATTGAGGCCACCACTACCCCGACCACGTCCGGGCCGCTTTTCATCAGCGCTGCGGCCCGGTGCCCGACCGTTACCGGCCGGACCCCGGTGCCGCCCCGTACTGAGGGTGGGATCACGGGAGGTCCCTTCACCTTTCGCGGTCATCGGCTCGCCAGCCTGTACCGCGCCACCAGGTCACCACGAAATCCTTTCATCTTTCCTAAAATACGCCCCTCGCGCCGGTCGGATCCGAAAAAATTCGCGTATTTGGCGAAAGATGAAACGGGGGACGCCCGATGAGCCGCGCGATCCTGCCGGTGCTGAGCGTTGTCGCGGTGATTGTGGCGATCTGGTACGCGGCATGCGTTCCTATGAATATTCACAGCGCGGTGACAATAGCCGAACGCGCGGGCATCGCTGTCACGCCGGAGGGTGCGCGCGAGCGGCGGGAGGTCGGGGCCTTTGCCCTCGCCGCGCAAAATCCGCAGGTGTGGGGCACGACGTTTCAGCAGGACAAGCCGCGCCTGCCAGCCCCGCATCAGGTGGTGGTGGAATTATGGGAGACGACCGCGCTGAAGGCTGTCACGTCAAAACGCAGTCTGGTGTTTCATGGCTGGATCACGCTGTCCGCGACGCTGGTCGGGTTCGCGATCGGGTCGGTCGCGGGAATCGTGCTGGCGATCGGGATCGTGCATTCGCGCGCCATGGACATGAGCGTCATGCCTTGGGCGATTGCCAGCCAGACCATACCCATACTGGCGATCGCGCCGATGATCATCGTGGTGCTGAATTCCATCGGGGTGCAGGGTCTGATCCCCAAGGCGGTGATCTCGGCCTATCTTTCATTCTTTCCGGTGGTCGTGGGCATGGTCAAGGGTCTGCGGGCGCCCTCGGGCATGGACCTTGATCAGATGCGGACGTGGTCGGCGACGCGGACACAGACCTTCTTCAAGCTGCGGTTGCCGTCTTCGGTGCCCTATCTCTTTGCCTCGCTCAAGATCGGGATCGCGGCTTCGCTGGTCGGGGCGATTGTCGGTGAGCTGCCGACCGGGGCCGTGCGCGGTCTGGGCGCGCGCTTACTGACAGGCAGTTACTACGGGCAGACCATCCAGATCTGGTCGGCGCTTTTCGCGACGGCGATACTGGCCGCCTTGCTGGTCGCCATCGTCGCGGCGGTCGAGAAGCTGACCCTGCGGCGCATGGGGGTGCGGACATGATGGGGCTCGTGGTGCTGGCTCTTGCGCTCTGGTTGGGCGCATGGTGGCTGAACGTGCGGATCGCCAATGGACCGCGCGCCGAGGGGCAGGGCGCCCGGCTGGCGGTGCCGGTGATCTTTGGCCTTACGCTGCTAATCATGTGGGAGCTGATCGTGCGCGGCTTGCAGGTGCCCGGCGTCATTCTGCCACCGCCGAGCGCGATTGCCGCGCGCTTTGCCGCCAGCACGTCGATCCTCTGGGCCGATTTCGTCCAGACCGTCGTGAAGGGCGCGCTGTCGGGCTATGTGATCGGCTGCCTCGCAGCGTTCGGAACAGCCATTCTGGTCGATCGCAGCGATTTTCTGCGGCGCGGGCTGATGCCTGTGGGCTCCTTTGTCGCGGCGCTGCCGATTGTGGGCACCGCGCCGATCCTCGTGATGTGGTACGGGTTTGACTGGCAGTCCAAGGCGGCGGTTGTCGTGGTCATGGTGTTCTTTCCCATGTTGGTGAACATCACCGCCGGATTGCAGGAAACCACCCAGATGCAGCGTGACCAGATGCAGACCTGGGCGGCGGGCTATTGGCAGGGGCTGTGGAAGCTGCGGCTGCCTGCTGCGATGCCGTTTATCTTTAACGGGCTGAAAATTTCATCGACCTTGGCGCTGATCGGGGCCATCGTGGCAGAGTTCTTCGGTTCTCCCATTGTCGGGATGGGCTTTCGCATATCAACATCCGTGGGACAGCTGGCGCTGGATATGGTCTGGGCGGAAATCGTCGTCGCCGCCATCGCCGGGTCTGCCTTTTACGGTGTCGTGGTCTTTATCGAACGCAAGGTCACGTTCTGGCACCCCTCGCAACGAGGGTTATAACAGGGAGCAATACTCATGAAGTCATTCCTTTCAGCGGCCACGCTGGCCTCTCTCACCATGACCGGGACGGCATGGGGCGAAAGCCACATGGACAACAAGGTCGCCTTGCAGCTCAAGTGGGTCACGCAGGCCCAGTTCGCCGGGTATTACGTGGCCCAGGACAAGGGCTTTTACGACGAGGCCGGGCTGGACGTTACCATTCTGCCGGGTGGCCCCGATGTTGCGCCGGCGCAGGTGCTCGCCGGGGGCGGCGCGGATGTGATGGTGGACTGGATGCCCTCGGCGCTGTCGGTGCGCGAAAAGGGTCTGCCGGTGGTCAATATCGCCCAGCCCTACAAGACGTCCGGCCTGATGCTGGTCTGCTGGAAGGACACCGGGATCACCGGGCCCGAGGATTTCAAGGGCAAGACCATCGGGGTCTGGTTCTTTGGCAACGAATATCCCTTTTTGTCGTGGATGAGCCAGGCCGGTATTCCGACTGAGGGCGGAGACGACGGAATTACCGTTCTGAAGCAGGGCTTCAACGTCGATCCGCTGATTCAGCGGCAGGCCGACTGTATTTCGACGATGACCTACAATGAATTCGGACAGGTGCTGGATGCGGGCATCGGCGAAGAGGAGCTGGTGACCTTCAAGTACGAGGATCAGGGCGTCGCGACGCTGGAGGACGGTCTTTACGTGCTGGAGGAGAAGCTGGAGGACCCGGCCTTCAAGGAGAAGATGGTCAAGTTCGTCGCGGCCTCCATGCAGGGCTGGAAATACGCCGAGGAGAACCCGGACGAGGCGGCCGAGATCGTGCTGGACTACGATGAGACCGGCGCCCAGACCGAAGCGCATCAGAAATACATGATGGGCGAGGTGGCCAAGCTGACTGCGGGATCGAACGGTGCACTGGACCCGGGCGATTACGAGCGCACGGTGGAGACATTGCTGGCCGGGGGGTCCGACCCAGTGATCACCAAGCAGCCCGAAGGTGCCTATACGCTGGAGATCACGGACGAAGCGCTGAAGTAATATCGCGACGCCTCCGGCGGGCGTATTTATGCGAAGATGAACCCCGGCTGTCGTGAGATGGCCGGGGTTTTGCCGTTCTGGTTATTCGCGGGAAATGCGTGTTATTTGGTGTAAAGGCAGGGTGTTCCACAGGTTTGTGCACTGTTTTTACAAAAATCGCGCCTTATCGACCTTGTGAAGAATGTCCAGGATCGTCACACTGAGCCCAAGAGGTTGAATCCCTGAACAGGCACCCCAAATTCAACATGACAGAAAAGGAAGACCCGTGCGCCGCCACATCCAGGGGCCGGGGGTCTTGCCCAATATAAGGAAAGAGCATGCAAGAGCCTCTCAACCCGTCCTATCCCGTCCTGCCGCTGCGCGACATCGTGGTTTTCCCCCATATGGTCGTGCCGCTCTTTGTGGGTCGCGACAAATCGGTCAAGGCGCTGGAGGAAGTGATGGCGGAGGACAAGCAGATCCTGCTGTCCAGCCAGGTCGACCCCGCCGACGATGATCCCGACGCCGAAGGTATCTATGATGCCGGCGTTCTGGCCAATGTCTTGCAACTGCTGAAACTGCCCGACGGCACCGTCAAGGTGCTGGTGGAGGGCACGTCACGCGTGCAGATCCTGGAATTTCTCGACAACCCGAATTTCTTTGAGGCCCGTGCGGAGTACCTCAACGAGGTGCCGGGCGACAGCGAGACGACCGAGGCGCTGCTGCGCACCGTCGGGCAGGAGTTCGAGCGTTACGCCAAGGTCAAGAAGAACATCCCCGAAGAGGCGCTGAGCGCCGTCTCGGGCGCCATCGAGCCGGCCAAGCTGGCCGATCTGGTTGCCGGTCATCTCGGCATCGAAGTCGAGCAGAAGCAGGAGCTTCTGGAGACGCTCTCGGTCAGCGAGCGGCTGGAGAAGGTCTATGGTCTGATGCAGGGCGAAATGTCCGTTCTGCAAGTCGAGAAAAAGATCAAGACCCGCGTGAAGTCGCAGATGGAGCGGACGCAGCGCGAGTATTACCTCAACGAACAGATGAAGGCGATCCAGAAGGAGCTGGGCGACGGTGAAGAGGGCGAGGGCGAAATCGCCGAGCTGGAATCCCGCATCGCCGAGACGAAGCTGTCCAAGGAAGCGCGCGAAAAGGCCGACGCGGAGCTGAAGAAGCTCAAGAACATGTCGCCCATGTCGGCAGAGGCAACCGTCGTGCGCAACTACCTCGACTGGATGTTGTCGATCCCATGGGGTGTGAAAAGCCGCGTGAAGAAGAACCTGCACGGCGCGGAAGAGATGCTGGATACCGACCACTTTGGCCTTGAGAAGGTTAAGGAACGGATCGTCGAATACCTCGCCGTGCAACAGCGCAGCAAGAAGCTGAAAGGCCCGATCCTGTGCCTTGTCGGCCCTCCGGGTGTGGGTAAGACCTCGCTTGGTAAATCCGTGGCCAAGGCAACGGGGCGCGAGTTCATCCGCATCTCTCTCGGCGGCGTGCGCGACGAGAGCGAGATCCGTGGCCACCGGCGGACCTACATCGGGTCCATGCCCGGCAAGATCATCCAGGCGCTGAAAAAGGCCAAGACGACGAACCCGCTGATCCTGCTCGATGAAATCGACAAGATGGGTCAGGATTTCCGGGGGGATCCGGCGAGCGCGATGCTGGAGGTTCTCGACCCCGAGCAGAACGGCACCTTTGTCGATCACTATCTCGAGGTTGAATATGACCTCTCCAACGTGATGTTCCTGACGACGGCGAACTCCTACAACATGCCGAGCCCCTTGCTGGACCGGATGGAGATCATCACCCTCGCGGGCTACACCGAGGACGAGAAGCTGGAGATCGCCAAGCGCCACCTCCTGCCCAAGCAGGTCAAGAACCACGGGCTGCGCAAGGGGGAGTTCCAGATTTCGGACGACGCAATGCAGGAGATGATCCGCCGCTACACCCGCGAAGCCGGGGTGCGGAGCCTTGAGCGCGAGCTGGGCAAGATCGCCCGGAAGGCCGTGACCAAGATCATCAAGGGCGAGGTCGAAAGCGTCGATGTGACGGCGGAGAACCTGGATGATTTCCTCGGAGTGAAGAAGTTCCGCTTTGGTCTCGCCGAGAAAGAGGATCAGATAGGGGTCGTGACCGGCCTTGCCTGGACCTCTGTCGGGGGTGATCTCTTGCAGATCGAGGCGCTGCGCCTGCCGGGCAAGGGTCGGATGAAGACCACCGGCAAACTGGGCGATGTGATGAAGGAATCGATCGATGCGGCCTCGTCCTACGTTCGCTCGGTCGCGCCCGAGATCGGGGTGAAACCGCCGCGCTTTGACCGGATGGATATTCACGTTCACGTACCGGACGGTGCGACGCCCAAGGACGGGCCGTCCGCCGGTCTCGCCATGGTGACGGCCATCGTGTCGGTGCTGACGCAGATCCCCGTGCGCAAGGACATCGCAATGACCGGTGAGGTCACGTTGCGCGGCAATGCGTCGGCTATCGGTGGGTTGAAGGAAAAGCTTCTCGCGGCTCTTCGTGGCGGCATCAAGACGGTGCTGATCCCCGAGGAGAACGAGAAGGACCTCGCCGAGATTCCCGACAACGTGAAAGAGGGGCTGGAGATCATTCCCGTCACCCATGTGCGCGATGTGCTGAACCTGGCCTTGGTGCGTCAACCCGAGGCCGTCGAGTGGGATGAGGAGGCCGAAGAGGCCGCCGCCGCCGCCCGGGCCGTCGCTGCAGCGGATGCTGCCGCTGGCATGGGTCGTCCGGCGCATTGATGTTGGCTGGGCTCGAATAGGGTCCCGGACAAGGGTACAGACCGGCGTGTCCTTTATGGGCGCGCCGGTTTTGTTTGCCGGGTGGGGCGATGTGGTGTCGTGATTTTGCTTGAGATTGGCCGGATCCGGCGGGGTAGCGGAACGGTCGGTATTCGTATGTGATGACGGTGACGGTTTCCCTAAGGCGTTGGCTCTGCGGTCAAACAGAAGGTAGGCGTGACATCCATAGCCGGGCCGATACGCATCGTCTGGGGTGGTCCCGAAAAGCACCGCGCATGGGGTTGCGAAGAGCGGCGAGGGCAGCTAAAGAATCGCCCTACGGGTGATTAGCTCAGTGGTAGAGCGCTTCGTTCACATCGAAGATGTCAGGGGTTCAAATCCCTTATCACCCACCAAAGCCTTTCGCGAAGCGAAAGGCGTCGGCCGAAAGAGTTTGCACAGCAAACGCGCAGGCCATCCTGGTTCCCACCTCTCGTAACACCGCCGCGAAGCGAAAGGCGTCGGCCGAAAGAGTTTGCACGGCAAACGCGCAGGCCGACCCGGTATTCATCCACTAGCCCTCCCGCGAAGCGAAATGCGTCAACCGAAAGAGTTTGCAAAGCAAACGCGCAGGCCAACCCGATCTCTCCCCAATCACCCAGCCACTCAGCAAGAGCCTGCCAACGCCCCATCCTGACGAGATGACGCTGCATTTCGGGGCAGCTATACCCTCGTGAACCCATGCGGGCCGGTGCGATCGCGGCGAGGGATTGCCTTCCGCGGCGGGGTCTGGAACGTTTGGGAAACTCTTGGGGATTTATGCGCGAATTCGATGCTACTTTCCGCGCCCGGTTGCTGACGCTGATCGGGCAGATTTACCCGGATCATGATGCCGGGGACCTGGCCGTCCGGATTGAACAAACCTTCTGGCCCGAAGGCACAACCCATCGGCGACGCGGGCGCATGCCCGGTAATCGGCACTGGTCCGAGCGGGATGCCCTGATCATCACCTATGGCAACTCCATCGTCGACGGTCAGCACAAGCCCTTGGACTTGCTGCGCGATTTTCTGCATCGTCAGATGTCTGGCGTGGTGAACGGCGTGCATATCCTGCCGTTCTTTCCCTATACCTCGGATGATGGGTTCGCGGTGACGGATTACAGGGCGGTCAATCCCGCCCTCGGGGATTGGACGGACATTCAGCGTATCGGGTCGGAGTTCCTGCTGATGTCGGACCTGGTGCTGAACCATGTCTCCTCGCAATCCCATTGGTTTCATGAATATCGTCAGGGCCACGCCCCCTATGACGCGTTTTTCTTTGAGGCCTCGCCCGAGGACGACCTCTCGTTGGTGGTGCGTCCGCGCGCGCACCCGCTCTTGCGCAAGGTCGAGACGGCGCGCGGTACACGGCATGTCTGGTGCACCTTCAGTCACGACCAGATCGACCTCGACTTTTCCAACCCCGATGTCCTTTTGGAGTTCATCGCCATCACGCGATTGCACATCGACAGCGGCGTGCGGATCCTGCGGCTGGATGCGGTGGCCTTCATCTGGAAGGAGGTCGGCACCCGGTCCATTCACATGCCCGAGACCCATGCCATCGTGCGTCTGCTGCGGCTATTGGCCGATTTCGCGACCGAACCGATCATTCTGCTGACTGAAACCAATGTGCCCAATCAGGAAAACCTCAGCTATTTCGGCAATCGGAACGAGGCGCATGCGGTCTACAATTTTACCCTGCCACCGCTGGTCCTGCATGCGATGATGGCGGGAACGGCGCGCAACCTCGTGCGCTGGCAGGGCAGCATGCCGCCGGCGCAACTGGGCTGCGCTTATCTCAACTTCACGGCCAGCCACGACGGGATCGGAATGCGCCCGGCCGAGGGGATCCTGACCGCCGACGACACGGCGCGCGTGATCGAGACGATGCGCGACTTTGGCGGGCTGGTGTCGATGCGCGCCTTGCCCGACGGTGGTCAGTCCGCTTATGAGCTGAACATCACTTGGTTCGAGGCGATGAAGGGCACGTTCGAAGGGCCCGACGAGTGGCAGATCGCGCGTTTTATCGCCTCGCAAACCCTGATGATGGCGCTGGAGGGGATCCCGGCCTTTTACATCCAGTCGCTGCTGGCTTCTCCAAACGACCGCGAAGGCGTGGAAAAATCCGGGCATAACCGCGCGATTAACCGTCACAGGTGGGATTACGGTGATCTTCAGACGCTGCTCGATGACCCGGAGTCGCCGCAACATATCGTCATGCAGGCGATGAAGGAGCGGATTGATGTTCGACGGCGCCAGCGCGCCTTTCACCCCAATGCGACGCAATTCACGTTACGGTTGGATCACCGCATCTTTGGGTTGTGGCGGCAGAGTCTGGATCGGGACCAGTCGATCTTTGCCCTGCACAACGTCTCGTCCGACACGGTGATGGTTGATCCTTACGCGATCAATCTGATTGAGGGCGAGAATTGGGTCGATCTGCTGACGGGGGCCGGGGTCGAAGCCTCTGCGGGTGAGATTTCCTTTGCCCCTTACCAGTGTCGCTGGATCACCAATCGCGGGTGAGGTGACTGGGTCGGGGGGCACGCGACACCGGGGGGGCCGCTCAGGTGAATTCCTTCAGATCCGCGGCCACCGCTTTCAGCATGTCGGTCATCAAGCCGGGGTCGGCGGAATGCACGCGGTTCCAGGTCGGGATGAAGGGCGTCTCAGACGGGTTGTCGAGAAAGACCCGCCCGGCCTCCATGATGTTCTCGGCAAAAAGCTCGGCGGTGCGTTCCTCGGTATGGCGGTCGACGGTCAGCCCGTTCATGCGGGCGTCGTTGTAATAGGCTTCCAGCAGGTCGAGGGCCGAGCGGTAGTAGGTCGCCTTGAGCGTGCGGAAGACCTCTTCGTTGAACACTGTTCCATCGGCGGCGAGCTTGCGGAACACCGCCTTGCAGATGTCGATGGACATGCGCGAGAGGCCGGTGGATTTGTCCTCTTCGCTGAGGTCCTGATGCTTGTGATCGTAGTGATCCGCGATTTCGACCTGGCAGACGGCCTTGGGCGCGAGGTTGCGCCAGGCTTCGGACAGCACGCCGATCTCCAACCCCCAGTCCGAAGGGATGCGCAAATCGGCCAGAATGGACGTTCTCATCGCGAATTCGCCCGAGAGAGCGTAGCGGAAGGCGCGTAGGAAATCGATGTAGTCGCGGTCTCCGATCACTCGTTTCAGGGCGATCAACAGGGGCGAGACCAACATTCGTGACACACGCCCGTTGATCTTTTCCTGACCGACACGGGCGTAGTAACCCTTGGCCACTTGGTAGGGAAAGTTCGGATTGACCACCGGGTAGACCAGCCGCGCCAGCATGTCCCGGTCATAGGTGGTGATGTCACAATCATGGATCGCCACGACCTCGCTATCCGCGCAGGCCAGCAGGAAGCCGATGCAGCCCCAGACGTTCTTGCCCTTGCCCGGCTCAGAGGGCGCGAGACCGAGGGTGGTCAGCCGCGCTTCGATTGCCTTCATCCGAGGGCTCTCGTTCCAGATCACCACGTGGTTCTGTGGCAGAACGGAAAAGAAGTCGCGGGCGTGGCGGTATTGGTCCTCGTCCGCGCGGTCCAACCCGATGACGATGCGATGCAGATATGGGACCTTGGCCAATTCGGTCAGGATGTTGGGCAGGGCGTCGCCCTCCAGCTCGGAATAGAGCGAGGGCAGGATCAGGCTGATCTTGCGGTTGGCGGAATAGCTGACCAGCTCGCTCGTCAGGTCTTCTGTCGTGCGGGTGCGCAGATTGTGCAGCGTCGCGATATTGCCGTTCTGATGAAAATCCGCCACGGCGCTCTCCTGTTTTAGTCGGCCTGATGGGGCTTGGCCTGTTGGGTATCTTGCAGATCTGAAATTAGCTGCAGGATGCATTCATTCCAACCTCTTGGTCCCGCTTTTTCGCTGCGGCGGAGCCGTCCGTCATCTTCTGCTGCAAGGGCAGGCAGTGGCGGGGCGGAAGGATTGGCGATGAGAAAGCCGTAACGCGCCGCGTTCAGCATTTCGACGTCGTTCGGCGCATCCCCGAGGGCGACCGAGAAGGGCGCGTCGAACCGGCGGCGCAAGGTCTCCATCCGGTCGGCCTTGGTGCCGCCGAAGGAGAGGGTCAGGAACCGCCCGCCGCGCCGCGCAGTGACACCGTTTTCGGCCAATGCTGCGACAAATTTTTGCAGGGTCTCGGGAGGGGCGGTACTAAGGCCGGGTTCGGAAAAGGCGCGGCGTCGGGCGAGGGTCGCACGCTCGGCCGTCAGGCCGGTGATCTCGGCCACTTCGGCGTCGCTCATGTCGCCGAATCCGCGAAATGTTTCCCGCAGCTCCGCGGGCAGGCTGTCGATCGTATCGCGCAACCGGCCGTAGGGCCCGGTCAGATCAGCGGGATCGGCACCCGGCTCCAGCACGCCGGCGCCGTTCTCGACTATGGCGGGGGTGAGGTGCAGGCCCATCTCGGCCCGGATCGGCGCGATCTCTGCCGCCGTCTTTGACGAAGAGAGCACCACCGGCACCCCAAGCGCGCGCAACCGGGCCAGGGCGGGCAGGGCTGCGGACCAGCTGTAATCATGATGATCCAGCAGGGTGCCATCGAGATCGGTAAAAACAATAAACGGCGGAGGTGTCATATCGCTCTTGCAGGGGGGAGGCGGCATTTGCTATTGCCACCGGCACGGGTGATTAGCTCAGTTGGTAGAGCGCTTCGTTTACACCGAAGATGTCGGGGGTTCGAGTCCCTCATCACCCACCAAAGGCTTTCGCGAATGCGAAAGCCGTCCGCCGAAAGAGTTTGCACAGCAAACACGCAGGCGTCCCCCGGCAAATCCTGCATCACGACACCTGCGGTGACCCAAGCCGTCCGCCGAAAGAGTTTGCACAGCAAACGCGCAGGCGTTCCCCGGCAAATTCTGCATCACAACACGCGTGGTTACTCAAGCCGTCCGCCAAGATAACCTTCTGGCCAATCGCTTCAGCGACTTCAGGCCTACCCTCACCACCGACCCTTTTCAGTTTGCTAAGCCGCCCGCTGCACCACCCCCAACCGACATTTCCACCCCGACACGCGAAAACCCAGCAAAACGCGCTTGACGCGCGCGGGCGCAAACCCTAGTACCACCGCCACGGCAGCTGCGCGGTTGTAGCTCAGTTGGTTAGAGTACCGGCCTGTCACGCCGGGGGTCGCGGGTTCGAGCCCCGTCAACC
>OJBO01000167.1_pt1 | contig 40894 bp, 40 predicted proteins | sample 1590461 | NCBI WGS metagenome assembly OJBO01 (sample SAMN05416836, study PRJEB24817) | seawater metagenome | isolation source: Sea water | place: Canada:Atlantic | collected 2013-07 | reverse complement strand
GCCAGCTTTGCCAATAGGGAGGCAAATACCGTGCCAGCCCTTTTTTAGCGCATTCCCCGCCTAAATCGCAAAAACCAGGGAAGATGATTCATTTTGGTGCACAGCAACGGTGCACTCAATAAGTGCAAAGCACTAAAACAGTGCACCGTTATCTTCGCCCACTCGCAGCACCACAAAAACCTCGTTGCCCTGCTCGCCCATTTCCAGCACCTCGTGGCCGTTAATCCGGCACCAGGCCGGGATATCGCTCAACGCGCCGGGGTCGGTGCAGACCACTTTCAGCGTGTCGCCGGTGGCCAGGGTTCTTACCTTGTTCTGGGTCTTGATCACCGGCATGGGGCACAGCAACCGACGCACATCCAGTTCGTGAAGGGGAGAGGTCATCGTCGAATCAACCCACATTCCAGCTGGGCAGCACGGCATCCGGCTGCGCCGGCGCCACGGTAATCTCCCGCGCGACCCCGTCAGGGCTGCGCACTTCCAGGGTCACAGCCTCTTCAACCCGGCCCTTGGAGTAACGGGCCACAATGGCGGCAGCCTGTTCCAGCTCCGCATCGCTGCCGAACTGGCCATCCACCAGTGCCAGCGGGCCAGGGCAGCTCACCGTGGTGATGCTGGTAAACTGGTAGCGATAGCCTTCCAGAAAGCGGTTCTCACCTTCCTCGCGGCTGATGATCAGCTTGTAATGGGGCTGCGGACGCAAGTGGCGGCCCACTTTCAACAGCATGATGTCGTCCAGCTCGTAGCGACGCTCGTTGCGGGCCTTCCACAGGTCGGCCAGCTTGTTGGAATAGGATTCATCAGTCAGGAAACAGCAACCGCCGGCGGGCTGGGCAAAGTCATCCAGCCCGAACTTGGCAGCCAGCGCCATCTGCGGCTTGCGATTGCGCCCAGAAAAATCGTGCAGCTCATCGCGATTCACCCAGCCTTCTCGCTCGGGCAGGGTAGGCGGCAGGTTCTGGGCACACAGGGGGCGCAGCAGGCGATCATCCGCACCGGACTCCTGGCTGATGATCGGCATGGTTTCCTTGCGCTGGCTCTTCGGGCGCTGGCCAATTACCTCACCGGTAACAATAAAATCGAAGCCCCGGTCACCCGCCAGCTCACGGGCCTTGTTAATCATCAGCGTGGCCTGGTTGACCATGAAGATCTTGCAGTCCAGGCAGGGATTCAGGTTGGCGCCGTAGCCATGCTTGGGGTTAAGCACCACATCCTTGTACTCCTCGGAGATATCAATGATGTGCATCTTGATACCCAGCTGCTCGGCGACCCACAAGGCGTTGTTGCGCTTTTCCTTGTCCTTGTCCTTTTTGCGGATGGCATGGGTATGCCCTTCCACGCAGAAGCCGGTGTAGAAGTTGACGCCTTCCACCTCGATGCCCTGCTCCTGCATGACTTTCACCGCCAGCATGGAGTCCAGTCCACCGGACACCAGAGCAATGGCGCGGCGCTTGATTGGTTGGCTTGCCTCTGTCATCGAAAAACCTGCGTTGCTGTGGGGACAGCTCAAAAATTGGGCGGCGCAGTATAGCAATCGCGGGCCAAGGGCGCATCCTCCCGATGGCCGCCGCACCCACCGGCTGTCACTTCACCGTCATGCCGGTCCGCCACACTCGGCACCCCATGTGATTGAAATTGCTTTGCTTTATGCGCTCAAGACTTCGCTGGCTGCTGATGGCGTCACTGTTTCCCCTGATCGCTGCCGCGCTGGGCTGGTGGTGGCATACGCCCCACGGCCCCTGGCTGGTTCATCAGGAGCCCCTGGCCGGGCAGCGAATCTGCGCGGTGGGCGATGGCGGCTGGGGCAATGCCCCGTCCATGGCCGTGGGTCAGGCGCTGGTGCACCTGGAATGTGACCAGGTGCGCTACCTGGGGGATCTTGTCTATCCGGACGGCATCACCAGTGCCGACGACCCCTTGCTGGAAAGCCGCTTTCTCACCCCCATGAAACCGGCCATGGACGCGGGCATTCCCTTCTATCTGGTGCTGGGCAATCATGACTGGAAAGGCAGCGGCGAGGCCTGGCTGGAGGTGGCGCGGCGCTACCCACAAGTCCACTTTCCCCACTTCTACTATTTTGAACAATGGCCGGACGCTTGCGCCTTCAGCCTGGAAACCACCTGGTTCGAAAAATGGTATTACTTCCGCCGCCAGGGCAGCTGGCTGGAACAGGCCAAGGAAACGGCCCGCCAGCATGGCTGCCGCTTCAGCCTGGGTTTTGCCCACCACCCCATGTTCAGCACCGGCTCCCACGGTGATGCCGGCGAGATGATCAACCTGTCACTCAAGCCAAAGCTGCTCGGCCACCTGGACCTGCTGGTGGGCGGCCATGACCACGTGCTGTCCGATGAGGGGGAATACCAGGGCACCCGTCAGCTGATTTCCGGGGCCGCCAGCATCAACAACGACCTGGGCCCTCCCAGTGAACAGCAACGCTTCACCCGCGCCACCCACGGCCTGGCCACCATTGATCTGCAGGATGATAACGGGACGATGCAAGCGGAGTACCGCTTTTACAGTGTGCTGGGGGATCCACAGGATCCATTGATCACACTACTCTGGCAGGGTACCCAACAGGGGAAAGGGATTCGCTGAAAGCGGCTGACGAAGGCAGCAAGCGACAGGCTTGCCGGCCTTTACTCTTCTTCCGCCGGCACCGGGCCGGCCACCGCAAATTGCTGTTTTGCGAAGGCCACGCGTTCGGCCACCGGACGGGTTTCGTCTTTCAGGGCCTCGAGCTGTTTCTCGATAATCTGACAACGGCGCAGCAAGCCGTCATCCATGGCGATCTGGATATTCAGGCCCGGACGGGCATTCAGCTCCAGCATCATCGGACCATGCTCGTGGTCCATCACCAGATCCACCCCCAGATAGCCCAACCCGGTCAGGTCGTAGCAACGGGCCGCCAGCTCCAGGCATTCCTGCCAGTCCGGCACGGTCAGCCCGGCCACCGGATTGGCGGTATCCGGGTGACGCTCGATTTTCAGGTTGTGCCAGGTGCCATCCAGAGTGACCCCGGACGCCAGATCCAGGCCCACACCGATGGCGCCCTGATGCAGGTTCGCCTTGCCCTGGGATTGCCGGGTGGGCAAGCGCAACATGGCCGCCACCGGGTAACCCTTGAGCACGATGATGCGGATATCCGGCACCCCTTCGAAGCTGATCCGGTTGAACAGTTCGGTGGAACGCACCCGGTATTCAATCAGTGCCTGGTCGCGATGACCGCCGAGGGAATAGATACCGGAAATGATCCCGGAGATATGGTGCTCCAGCTCTTCGGTGGTAATGATGCGCCCGGAAGCGGAGCGGAAATAATCCTCGAAGCGATCGGCAATCACCATGATGCCGTCGCCGCCGGCCCCTTGCGCGGGCTTGATCACGAAATCCCGGTGCTGCTCCACTACCCGGTGCAAGGTGCTGATGCCCTGCTCGGTGGCGATGGTGCCGTACATGTGCGGCACCCGAATTCCCGCATCCAGCGCCATTTGCTTGGTCTGAATCTTGTCGTCCACCAGCGGGTACAGGCTGCGCTTGTTATAACGCAGGATGTAATCGCCATTGCGCTGATTAATGCCCATGACGCCACGGGCGCGCAGGGCCTTGCGGGTTTTCGACCAGAACATCAGCGTTTATCCCCGTCCACCATGGCACGGAACCGCAACAGCTCGGTGAGGCGATAGCCCCGGTAGTGCCCCATCAGCACCATGATTGCGGCCAGGCACAGCAACACGCCCGGGAAGGTGAACACGAAATACACCAGCGGCTGCCACACCATCAGCAGGTGACAGAAGATGGCCGCCACCAGCGTGCCCAGCGCCACTTTCAGCGACTGGGTGCCGCCGCGCTCTTCCCAGACGATGGAGGTCCGCTCGATCACCATGGTCAGAATCACCATGGGGAACAGCGCCACCGACAGGCCCGAGCCCATGCCCAGCTTGTAGCCCAGCAGGCTGATCAAGGCCATGGCGATCACCACAAACGTCAACACCACGGAAAGCCGGGGCAATAACTGTAATTTCAGATGTTCTAGATAGGAGCGCACCGACAACCCGATGGCAGTGATGGAGGTAAACAGCAATACCCCCCAGACCACCTGCGTCTCACGGAATGCCAGGGCGATCAGCACCGGGGTAAAGGTCCCCAGGGTTTCCATGCCGATCAGCGAACGAATAAACAGCACCAACATGACGCCCACCGGGATCATCACCAGGATGCGGTACAGCTGCTGGGCAGGTAAGGGCAATTCGTAAAGGGAGAAATCGATAAAACTGCTTACGTCTTTCAAACGCAGGGACTGGGCCAGCTGCAACGCGCTCATTTCGTTCTCATGCACGCTGAAGCTCACGTCCGCAGACTTGCCGCCCTCGATATTCAGCAGCGGCCCGGGGCCGCTCCACCAGACCAGGCGATCCTCCGGCAGGCCCTGCTGGCCATTGAGCGGATTGAAGTACAGCCATTTTTTGCCGTTAAAGCTGCGCAGCCACAGCTCCGGCTGCTGCTCCTGGGTTTCCGCCAGGCGCAACGTATGCACTGGCTCGGCCGGGATATGCGCCACCGCCAGCAGCAAGTCGATCACGCTGGCCCGATTTTCCGGACTCACATCGCTGCCCAGCAGCAGCTGGACATTATCGTTTTCCAGCTCGTTGACCCGCTTGATGGTCTCGCTGATAAAGGTTTCCACATCCGCCGAGTGCTGGCGAATCGGCTCCAGCAGCGCGTCGGCTGCCAGCTTGTCCGGGCCATCCAGTGTCGGGGCCGGGCGGAATTGGGGACCGGGATCATTTTCCGGGGCATCCGCATAACGCGGCGTGAGCATGAGGCGGTAATAGAGGTACTGGTTGCCTTCGGCGCGACGGGACGACCAGGTCACCTGCCGGTTGCCTTTCTCCACATTCACGTTCACGCCGTAATTGTTGGAGATAAAACTTTCATTGAGGGTGGTATAGCCCACTCCCAGCGGCGGCACGAACATGCGCACCTTGACGGGCTTGTTGGCCTTGGCCGAAAAAGACACCTGGGCATCAACGACCCACACCGGGTCCTTCTCGTCCTGGCTGAGCGGCACATTTTGTACCAACAGCTGGTAAGCGATACTGCCGCCCCCCAACAAAAGCAGGAAAACGGCAAGCAGCCGCGCTTGCAACTTCACAGAACCCATTATAGCGCCTCGGCAGCCTCCATCGTCTCGTCGTCGCTCTCGACAACCTTGTCTTCACTATTGGCCTGACAACCGGGTTCGCCCACCGCCATCGATAGCGACGGATCCACCAATGCGCCCAGGCCTTGCAGCGCTTCGGAACCCATCAGCAACGGATAACGAAACTCGCTGCGGTCTGTCAGGTTAACTTCAATCTGCTCCTGGCGGTTGCCCATACAAACCGTCAGGGTTACCACCGGACGACGGCTGTAGTCCCGCTCACCCGGCGACACACTTTCTGCCCGTCGCTTGATGCGCACATGCCCTGACAGTGGCAGCTCCACATCATCCCATTGTTCCGCATTAATACCCCAATCTTCCCGGTCATCGCGGTCGATGGACAGGTCGAACTCGACCATTTCCACGCCATCCTGCTCAAAAGTACGGATGTAACGGGCGCTCAGGGAGGCAGAATCCGCCCCCGTATCCAGCTTGGCAGGTACCGTAATGCCCAACTCCTTGATGTGCACTTTCTCGTGCAAGCCATAAATCATCTTGCCGGATGAGTCGTCAGCCACCACCACCAAGGGCGCCAGCACCAACAGCAAAGCAAGGAATGTGCGCATTATAACAACCTGATTGTAAAAGCATTACAGCCTGATCTCGGGATTTCCGACCCAGCCTCTGACCGGTCCCCCGGAAAATGGTTGCGCCATTCTAGGCGATCATCGGGCCTCTCGCAGGCTCAACCGTGAAATTTTGAACTTGTTCACAATTGCCAATCTTACGATAAAGGCTGACCGGCGGGCTATCACCCACACGCTACGCTGCTATAATGCGCGCCCCTGCGAAACCGCTGGCACGGTTTCGCCCACCATATTTGGAGCATCACTAGTGATTGAACGTCTGCGCAATATCGCCATCATCGCCCACGTTGACCACGGCAAGACCACCCTGGTGGACAAGCTGCTGCAACAGTCTGGCACCCTGGGAGATCGCGCCGGCGACATCGAACGGGTCATGGACTCCAACGATCTGGAGAAAGAGCGGGGCATTACCATTCTGTCCAAGAACACCGCCATCCAGTGGAATGACTATCGCATCAACATCGTGGACACCCCCGGCCACGCCGACTTCGGCGGTGAGGTAGAGCGGGTCATGTCCATGGTGGATTCCGTGCTGCTGCTTGTAGACGCAGTGGACGGCCCCATGCCGCAAACCCGCTTCGTGACCCAGAAAGCGTTCGCCGCCGGCCTTCGCCCAATTGTCGTGATCAACAAGATCGACCGTCCTGGCGCTCGCCCGGACTGGGTAATGGATCAGGTCTTCGACCTGTTCGACAACCTGGGCGCCACCGACGAGCAACTGGACTTCCCGGTCATCTATGCCTCTGCCCTGAACGGCATTGCCGGCCTGGACGCGGATGATCTGGCCGACGACATGACCCCGCTGCTGCAGGCCATCGTCGACAAAGTGGATTACCCGAACGTGGATGCTGACGGCCCTTTCCAGATGCAGATTTCCTCTCTGGACTACAACAGCTACCTGGGCATCGTCGGTATTGGCCGGGTCAAGCGCGGCAACATCAAGGCCAACAGCCCGGTGAAAGTGATCGGCGCCGACGGCAATGTCCGTAACGGCAAGATCCTCACCATCATGGGCTACCACGGCCTGGAGCGTGTCGATGCCACCACCGCGTCCGCTGGCGAAATCGTCTGCATCACCGGCCTGGATCCGCTGAACATTTCCGACACCCTGTGTGATCCGCTGAATGTGGAAGCGCTGACCCCGCTGAGCGTGGACGAACCCACCGTCAGCATGTTCTTCCACGTGAACACCTCACCGTTTGCCGGCCAGGACGGCAAGTTCGTTACCAGCCGCCAGATCCGTGAGCGCCTGGAAGCCGAACTCAAGCACAACGTGGCCCTGCGCGTGGAAGAAACCGGCAGCGCCGACCAGTTCCGCGTCTCCGGCCGTGGCGAGCTGCACCTGTCGGTACTGATCGAGAACATGCGTCGTGAAGGCTTCGAGCTGGCCGTAGGCCGCCCGCAGGTAATCATCCGTGAAGAAGACGGCGTGAAGCAGGAACCCTACGAAACCGTTGTGGCCGACGTGGAAGAACAGCATCAGGGCGCCATCATGGAGCATCTGGGTCTGCGTAAGGCCGAGATGACCAACATGGAACCGGACGGTAAAGGCCGGGTTCGCCTGGAATTTCTGGTACCCAGCCGTGGCCTGATCGGCTTCCGCAGCCAGTTCCTGACCCTGACTTCCGGCACCGGCATCCTCAACAGCACCTTCAGCCACTACGGCGAGCACAAGGCCGGCGACATGGCCAAGCGCATCAACGGTGTGCTGGTATCCATGGTGAAAGGCAAGGTGCTGGGCTTCGCCCTGTTCAACCTGCAGGAACGTGGCCGCATGCTGATCGACCCGAACGTAGATGTGTACGAAGGCCAAATCATCGGCATCCACAGCCGTGGCAACGACCTGGTGGTCAACCCCACCAAGGGCAAGCAGCTGACCAACATGCGCGCCTCCGGCACCGATGAGAACATCGTTCTCACCCCGCCGATCCGTTTCAGCCTGGAACAAGCGCTGGACTTCATCGAAGACGACGAGCTGGTGGAAGTCACCCCCAACTCCCTACGTATTCGCAAGAAGCTGCTCACCGAAACCGAGCGCAAGCGCGCCGGGCGGTAATTAAGAGACGCAACACGCTGCACGCATCAAGCGCCACGCCTAAAAACGTGGCGTTTTTTGTGTCCGGTGGGTGCACCGCCAACGCGACTTTAACGCAATAGCATCAACACCAGCACCGCACCGATCACCAGCCCCACTATCAAACCCGCCATAAATCCCTGCCCGGCCAGCGGCGCTGCACCGGTAGTGGGCGCCCCCTCTCCCCGATCTGCCGGCTGGCTGGCCTCGAACTCAGCAATCACTTCCCGGGCCCGTGTTTCATCGTTGGCGGCCACCCATACTGTCGCCAGGCCCGCCGCCGGCAGCTCACCCATGCCGCCCTGCAACATATCGCCATGCACCTGGGCCATGATGCCCACCTGGTCCAGCAGGTTGGCCAGCATATGGGCTTCAATCATGTGTCGTGCCTGAAACACACACTTCACCAGCCCTCTCCTCTCGTTACGGGTTCACCGGGGTTTTCTCCACCACTTCCAGCAGTGTATAGCGCAAACTGCTGCCATCCGCCGGTGGCGATTCCACGTTTTCGACCTTCACACGCAGGGTGTACTGAAACCCCTCTTCGTAAGTAAAGCCCTCTACGTGGTTATAGAATAACTCCCAATTGGCATCGGCCTCATGCTTGACCCGCAAACACTCCATCACGCCGACACCAATGCATGCCGAGCCATAGGGCGCCACATACAGGAGCTGTCCCGGCTTGTCCTGCGGCGAAGGCTCATTGCAACCGGCCAGTAAAAACAACAACACCAAGGTCCCGCGTTTCCACATCATCATCCATGTCCTGTTATTCTTGTCGTAGCGCTTATCGTAGTTCTGATCAGTACCACGCCCACCCCGCCAAGGCAAAACCCGACATGCTGCATATCGCCCTGTTCGAGCCGGAAATCCCTCCCAACACCGGCAACATTATCCGCCTGGCCGCCAACACCGGCGCCCAGTTGCATCTGATTGAGCCATTGGGCTTTTCCCTGGAAGAAAAGAAACTGCGCCGTGCCGGCCTCGACTACAGCGAGTTCGCCGCATTACAGGTGCATCGGGATTTTGCCGCATTTCAGGAAAGTATCGCTGGCCAGCGGCTGTTCGCCATGACCACCAAGGGTAGCCGCCCCCATAGCGAAGCCTGTTTTCAGGACGGAGATGTTCTGTTATTCGGGCCGGAAACCCGCGGCCTGCCGGACCCCATTCTGAAAAGTCTGCCGCCAACACAGAGATTGCGCCTGCCCATGGTGGCGGATAGCCGCAGCCTTAATCTCAGCAATGCCGTTGCCGTAACGCTCTACGAGGCATGGCGGCAACTGGGATACGAAGGGGCAGTGGATAGTTAATAATGAATAATTAATAACGTCACGGGATAGATTTTTTCCGTATTGAAACGCAAGAGGCCGCGCCCATACTCTGGGCGCGGCCTCTTGCATTCCGGCATAACAAACGCTGCTCTCGCAGCTTTTAATTATCCGTTATCAACCATTAATTGCAGTTTACTGAACGGTCTCGCCCGCCGCCGCAGCATTTTCCTGTTGCTGCTGACGCTGCTGCTGATACAGCGCATCGAAGTTGATCGGCTGCAGCACCATCTGCGGGAATGACCCCTTGGCCACCAGGTCCGACACCACTTCACGGACATACGGGAACAGCAGATTCGGGCAATACGCGCCGAGCAATTGCGCCCGCTCTTCGCCTTCGATGCCTTTCACGGTAAAGATACCGGCCTGCTTCACTTCCACCAGATAGAACGTCTTTTCTTCGGCTTCGTCCTTGGCGGTCACCGTCACGGTGATTTCCACTTCGAACTCATCGCCTTCACCAACACGGCGGGCGCTGTTGTTCAGCTGCACGTTCACCTTGGGTTTCCATTCCTGCAGGAACACTTCCGGTGCACCCGGGCACTCGAAGGACGTGTCTTTCAGGTAAATACGCTGCAGTTGGAAAACCTGTTGCTGTTCATCAGCCATGTTCTTCTCCTGTTACTGGCCTGCTCCGAGCAGAGCATCGAGCTCCCCCGCCCGCTCCAGAGCAAAAAGTTCATCACAGCCACCGATGGCGTGATCATTAATGAAAATCTGCGGCACCGTGCGGGCACCGCCGCGCTGCATCATGACTGCACGCTGCTGGGGCTCGCGATCCACATCGGTATCCTCGAACGCCACATTCTTGCTGTTCAGCAGCTGCTTGGCACGCACGCAAAACGGGCACCAGGCAGTGGTATACAGTTCGACTTTGGCCATCTCTGCCTCCTGCTTACTCTTTGACCACCGGCAGGCTGGCTGATCGCCAGGCGTTCAGGCCACCCTGAATGCGATACAGATCAGAAAAGCCCTTGGTGCGCAGTTGCCGTCCCAGATGTGAGGCCTTTGCCCCCATATCACAAGTCAGGATGAGGGGTTTGTCCTTGTATTTTTCCAGCTCTGCAATACGATCAAGCGCCTGCCCGGCGGGAATATTGATGCTACCGGCAATATGCCCGGTGCGGAACTCATCGCTGTCGCGCAGATCCACGATCACCGCATCCTTCTGGTTCACCATGTTGGTGGCCAACTGCGGCGTTAGCGACTGGCCGCCGCGGCGGGACTCAAGCACAAAAAACAGTGCCCACAACAGGAAAAAGGCGGACACCAGAATATAATGGTTGCTGGCGAATTCAATCAGATTGCCCATGGAAACCCCGGATCATTAGCGTTGGCTCTAATCGGCGCCAATGGTGCGGCGCCACTGTTTCCCCCGGGAAAGAAAGCCGAAGGAAAATCGGCGCCAAGTATACACATCCCCGGGCCGTTAAGGTAAAACCTCGCCATGACCCGACGATTACTGCTGCTTCTACTGCTCCCGGCCCTGCTCCCTGTTAGCGGGGTGGCGGACACCGCGCCCAGCAAGGCCCAGCTGGAGAAGCTCAAATCCCGCATCAGCGAATTGAGCGAGGCCCAGAGCCGCGAATTGCGCGAACGTGATTCCGTGCAGGCCAGCCTGCGCGAGGCGGAACTGCGCATCAGCCGACTGACCCGGGAACAACGGAACCTGGAAAAAAAGGCAAGCACCGCCCGGCAGCGCCTCGACAGCCTGGAGGCAGAACAGGCAGTGCTGGCCGCAGAAAAGCGCACCCAGCTGGACTGGCTGGGCAAAACCGTGCGCGCCAGTTATCAGGCCGGCCGCCAGGAACGCATCAAACTGCTGCTCAACCAGGAACAGCCCGACCAGATCGCCCGCCTGCTGCGCTACCAGGAATATTATCAGCGCGCCCGCAGCAACCGCCTCAAGGCCGTCAACGGTGAGCTTGATGAACTCAAGGCGATTGCCCTGCGGGTAGAGAAGGCCCGCCAGGTGCTGCTGGAAAAACGCACCGACGTGCAACGCCATGCGGACAAACTGCAAGACGCCCAGAAAGAGCGCCAGGCCACACTGGCATCACTGAACCGCTCACTGGATGATCGTGGCAGCAATCTTAACCAGCTCAAGGCAGATCAGCAGCGCCTGCAAACGCTGCTGGCAGACATGCAGCGCAGCCTCAATGACATTCCTGCCGACCTGGGCGGCAAGCCCTTCGGCAATCTGGCCGGCAAACTCCCCTGGCCCGTGGAGGCACGCATTTCCACCGGCTATAACAGCCGCCGGGAAGGGGCGCTACGTTGGCAAGGCGTCATTTTCAATGCTGCCCCGGGCACCCCGGTCCGGGCGATCCATGCCGGCCGCGTGGTGTTTGCTGACTGGCTGCGCGGCTACGGCCTGCTGACCATTGTTGATCACGGCAACGGCTACCTGACTCTTTACGGCTACAACCAGAGCCTGTTACGCGAGGTCGGCGAATGGGTGTCCGCCGGCGACAGCCTGGCCCTGGCCGGCAATTCCGGCGGCAACCGGACCAACGGTCTCTACTTCGAGATACGCCACCGGGGCAAGGCTGTGAACCCCACACGCTGGTGCAATCAGCGTGTTACACTGCCGCCATTGGCGCAAAATTGATGATGAACTTTGAAACGCGCACACCTTTTTTCTGTGCCCGCCGGGGATCCTGAATGCCAACAACCATCCTGCCCACGCTCCGTTCTGTCGCGCTCACCGGCCTGCTTGCCCTGAGCCCGCTCACCGCACTTCACGCCCAGGACCCTGCCCTTGATGAGCAGGCCCGCCAGCAAGGCGTCCCGGTGGACGAGCTGCGCGCCTTTGCCGAGGTCATGGAACGCATCCGTGCGGCCTACATTGAAGACGTGGATGACCGTGAACTGCTGGAAGCCGCCATCCGCGGCATGCTCCACGATCTGGACCCGCACTCCAACTACCTGACCCCGGACCAGTTCGACGACCTGCAGGTGACCACCACCGGCGAATTCGGCGGCCTGGGCATCGAAGTCACCATGGAAGACGGCTTTGTCAAAGTGGTCACCCCGGTGGATGACTCGCCCGCCAGCAACGCCGGCATTCTCGCGGGCGACCTGATCCTCAAAATCGACGATACCTTTGTAAAAGGGCTGACCCTGGGCGAAGCCGTAGAGCTGATGCGCGGGGAAATCGGCACCAAAATCGATTTGATGGTCCTTAGCGAAGGCGACGAAAAACCCCGCCAGGTAAGCCTCGAACGCGACCGCATCCAGACCCACAGCGTGAAATCAAAAATGCTGGAACCGGGCCTGGGCTACCTGCGCATTTCCCAGTTCCAGAACAACACTGGTGACGACGCCCGCAAAGCGCTGGACAAGCTCAACAAGGACAGTGCTCTTAACGGCCTGATTCTTGATCTGCGCAATAACCCCGGCGGCGTACTCAACGGCGCCGTGGAAGTCACCGACCTGTTCCTGGATGCCGGCCTGGTGGTGTACACCCAGGGCCGCGACAAGGCGAGCCGAAACGACTTTGATGCCAGCGCCGGCGATGCCCTGAACGGCAAACCGCTGGTGGTGCTGGTCAACGGCGGCAGCGCCTCCGCCTCGGAAATCGTGGCTGGCGCCCTGCAGGACCAGGAACGCGCCATCGTGGTGGGCAACCGCACCTTCGGCAAAGGCTCCGTACAAACGGTATTGCCGTTGAGCAAGGACCGCGCCCTGAAACTCACCACCGCCCGTTATTACACCCCAAAGGGTCGCTCCATTCAGGCAGAAGGGATTGAACCCGACATTGCCGTGGATGTGGTCACCAAGATCGAAGTACGCGAAGACATGCACCTGCGTGAAGCAGACTTGCCTCGCCACCTGGACAATGAAAACGGCGACAGCGAGAAAGAGAAGAAACGCAGCTCTCTGGCCGAGGACGATTACCCGCTGGCGCAGGCGCTCTCCATTCTCAAAGGCGTCGTCCTCACTCAACGCCCCGCCCACGCCTCACAGCCCGACCAGCCTTGATGACAGGCCGGTTACTGGCCCTGGGGTGGCTGCTCCTGGGGCTGCTGTTGAGCGCCAGCGCGCTGGCCGCACCACGCATTGCCATCATCATTGATGACCTGGGCTACAGCCGGCAACACGGCCAGGCCATTGTGGACCTGCCCGCGCCGGTCACCTGCGCGGTGATCCCCTTTTCCCCCCATGCCCGCCGACTGGCGGAGCGGGCCAGCCTGGCCGGCAAGGAAGTGCTGGTGCACATGCCCATGGCCGCGCAACGTCATCAGACCCTTGATCAGGGCGGCCTGCGGGACGGGATGGATGAGCCTCAACTGCTGGATGCGGTGCGCCAGGCCCTGAGCCAGATTCCCCAGGCCCGCGGCCTGAACAACCATATGGGCAGCGCGCTTACCGAACAGCAACAGCCCATGGGCTGGCTGATGACAGAGTTGAAGGCGCACCAGCTATTCTTTGTGGACAGCCGTACCAGCAGTCATTCCGTGGCACAGCAGATGGCCCGGCAGGTGGGGCTTTCCCACGCCGGGCGCGATGTCTTTCTGGATAATGAACGCAATCTGGTCAGCATCAATGAGCAGTTCAACCGGCTGATCCGGCTGGCCCGGCAGCGCGGCCAGGCGATTGCCATCGGCCACCCGTACCCGGAAACCGTGCACTACCTACAGCAGGTACTGCCCTTGATGCAAGACGCCGGCATTGAGGTGGTGCCGGTGTCCACGCTATTGAGCACCCCGGCAGTGACCACAGCCACCACCGGGAGCGAAGCTCACGCCGGGTCCTGATCCCGGTTTTTGCCGATACCGGTAAGTTTGGCGTAACCGATCATCAGGAAACCGAAAGCAAACATCAGCACACCGTAAACCGCAGACGGCACAGACATGGCCTCGGAATGCAGCAGGGTCAAGGTCACCATCAACCCCAGCGTACCGTTCTTGATACCCAGCTCGATGGCCACAGTGAATGCCTGATCCCGGCTCAAGCCGATCACCCGGCCACCCACCATGCCCAGAACAATACCGGCCAGATTGAGAATAATGGCGGACACCCCAGCCTGCTTGAACAGCTCCAGCGCCTCTTCACCCAGCTCCACCAGCAGCAGCGCAATCACCGCCACCATCACCGCCAGCCCCAGCAGGCCCACGGCCTTTTCGCCCTTTTCCGCCCAGTGCTGGCGGAAGTGACGAATAGCCATGCCGATGGCCACCGGCAACAGGATAATCACGAACAGGGTAATGATGGTGCGCATCACGGGCAGTTCCAGCGCTTTGGCGGTGTCCTGAAAGCGCTCCAGGGCCCAACCGGTAAACGCAGGCAGCGTGACAATGGTGATCAGGCTGGCGAGCACGGTCAGCACAATGGACAGGGCCACATCACCGCGCCCCAGATAGACAAACAGATTGGAGGTGGTACCGCCCGGGCAGGCGGCAATCACGATAAGCCCCACCGCCAACGCCGGCGACAGGTCCAGCGCCAGTGCCACGCCCAGGGCGATGAGCGGGAGCAGGAGTATCTGGCAAACCAGGCCATAGAAGGTGCCACGCGGGGCAACAACAACTTCGCGGAAATCTTTGGGGGTCAGGGTCATACCCATTCCCACCATGATCAAAAACAACGATAACGGCAGCCCGATATCAATCAACGCACCTGAACCCATTACAACTCTCCCGTGATTTTTTATGGTCTTGCAACGGGGGCAGCGCCCCCAAAACCTCGAGAGTAAAACAGGGTTCCATTTATAGCCAGTACGTAACGGCTAAAGTTGTGACAGGAGGTTAATCCAACCGAAAGAAGGCCGGGAGATGATCAGCCCAGGCGCATTTCCACGCCGGCCGACTGCATGAATTCCTTGGCCTGCTGCACCGAATATTCGCCAAAGTGGAAAATCGACGCCGCCAGCACCGCATCGGCGCCGCCCTGCTGCACACCGTCCACCAGATGCTGCAGGTTGCCGACCCCGCCCGAGGCGATCACCGGCACCGGCACCGCATCGGAGATGGCACGGGTCAGCGCGATGTCAAAACCGTTCTTGGTGCCATCACGATCCATGCTGGTCAGCAGGATTTCACCGGCACCGTAGTCGGTCATTTTGCGCGCCCACTCCACCGCATCCAGGCCCGTGGGTTTGCGGCCACCGTGGGTGAAGATTTCCCAGCGATTGGTGTCGCTTTCCGCGCTGACTTTTTTCGCGTCGATGGCCACCACAATACACTGGGAACCAAACCGCTCCGCCGCTTCACGGACAAACTCCGGGTTATGTACCGCCGCCGAGTTGATCGCCACCTTGTCCGCACCGGCATTCAGCAGGTTACGAATATCTTCCAGCGCACGCACGCCGCCACCCACGGTAAGCGGAATAAACACCTGGCTGGCGATCTGCTCCACTGTGTGCAGCGTGGTATCGCGCTCCTGATGGCTGGCGGTGATATCCAGAAAGGTAATTTCATCTGCACCGGCATCGTTATAGCGCTTGGCAATTTCCACCGGGTCACCGGCATCGCGGATATCCACGAACTGCACGCCTTTGACCACGCGGCCGGCATCCACATCCAGACACGGAATAATGCGTTTGGCTAAACCCATAATACGTCCCCGGCGCTCAGGCGCCGCTCAACTCATCGGACAGCGCCTGGCCTTCGGCAAAGTCCAGGGTGTTTTCGTAGATGGCACGGCCGGTAATGGCACCACTGATGCCCTGGTCAGCCACCGCACACAGGTTGCGCACGTCATCCAGATTGGTAATGCCGCCGGAGGCGATCACCGGAATCGACATGGACTGGGCCAGTCTCACGGTGGCATCCACATTCACGCCCTGCAGCATGCCATCGCGGCTGATATCGGTGTAAACAATGGCGGACACGCCGTCGTTCTCGAACTGTTTCGCCAGATCGATCACATCCACATCGGTCACGTTCGCCCAGCCATCGGTGGCCACTTTGCCGTCTTTGGCGTCCAGGCCCACGATGATGTGGCCGGGGAACTGCTCACACATGGCTTTGACGAATGCCGGCTCATTCACCGCCTTGGTGCCAATGATCACCCACTGCACCCCCGCATCCAGGTAGGCCTGAATAATTTCCGGGCTACGGATACCGCCACCAATCTGGATCGGCAGGTCCGGGTGGGCCTTGGCAATCGCCTTGACGATTTCGCCATTCACCGGCTCACCGGCAAAGGCCCCGTTCAGGTCGACCAGGTGCAAGCGGCGAGCGCCACGTTCCACCCAATGGCTGGCAACGGCAACCGGGTCGTCGGAGAACACGGTGTCGTCTTCCATACGGCCCTGCTTGAGGCGTACACATTTACCGTCTTTCAGGTCGATGGCGGGAATCAGTAACATCAGAATCTCTTTATCAAATTCATGGAAACCCGCCTTCCCCGGCCGGGAGAAGGCGGGCCGTGCAAGCCTGTTGCGTGCCGCGTGTAGCGTTTGTTTATGGCTGCCAGCGCAGGAAATTTTCCAGCAGCGTCAGACCGGCGTCAGCACTTTTCTCCGGGTGGAACTGCACGGCAAACACATTGCCCTGGACTGCGGCAGCGGCAAAGCTCAGGCCGTAGTCGCAACGCCCGGCTACCGCTTCGTCGGGCAAGCCGGTGACACAGTAACTGTGCACGAAGTAAAAGCGGGCATGGTTATCGATCCCCGCCCACATGGGGTGCGCCATGCCCTGCTGCACCTGGTTCCAGCCCATGTGCGGCACTTTCAGGCGGGCGCCCGTATCGCTGAACTGCTCACCGAAAAAGGTGACCTGCCCATCGAAAATGCCCAGGCAATCCACGCCGTTATTTTCTTCACTGCGGGCCATCATCGCCTGCATGCCGACGCAGATCCCCAGCAATGGCTTGCCGGCTTTCGCCACATCCCGGATCGCCTGATCCAGGCCGGTGTCTTTCAGAACGGCGATGCAGTCACGAATGGCGCCCACACCAGGAAAAACCACCCGGTCCGCCGCCCGGACCTGATCCGGGTCGCCGGTGATGATGATGGTCTGGCCATTGGCGACCTTTTCCAGCGCCTTGCCTGCGGAGTGCAGGTTACCCATGCCGTAATCAATAACGGCAACGACTTCACTCATATTCGGGAGCCTGTGCTGTACGGTTACTCGCTTTCGCTGAGGGTACCTTTGGTGGACGGGGTAATGCCGTCCATACGCGGGTCCGGCTCCACCGCCATACGCAGCGCGCGGCCAAAGGCCTTGAACACGGTCTCAGCCTGATGGTGGGCGTTCTTGCCGCGCAGGTTATCGATATGCAGGGTAATCATGGCGTGATTCACGAAGCCCTGGAAAAACTCGTAGAACAGGTCCACGTCGAAGCCACCGATGCTGCCCCGGGTGAAGTCCACAAACATTTCCAGGCCCGGACGGCCGGACAGGTCCAGCACCACCCGTGACAGGGCTTCGTCCAGAGGCACGTAGGCGTGACCGTAACGGCGCACCCCTTTCTTGTCACCGATGGCCTTGGCGAAGGCCTGGCCCAGCGTGATGCCGATATCTTCCACCGTGTGGTGGGCATCGATGTGCAGGTCACCCTTGGCCTTGATGTCCAGATCGACCAAACCATGACGTGCCACCTGATCCAGCATGTGCTCAAGGAACGGCAACCCGGTATCCAGTTTGCACTGACCGGTGCCATCCAGATTGATGGTGGCTTGAATCTGGGTTTCCAGGGTGTTGCGCTCTACGGTAGCGCTTCGCTTGCTCATCTATACCTCCCAGGCATTGGACCGGCTATTATACGCACCCCAACAGAAGCTAACCAGCGGAGAGCGTCGATGCCCATCAGCGTAGAAGCCCATGCCCTTACGGAAACCCAGTGCGAAGCCTTTGCCAAGGTGCTGCGTGATGCCCCGCAATACCGCCAGAAGCTGGCCGATGCGGTGGCTGGCGGGCAAGGGCGGCTGTTCGCTGCCCACTTCAATGGGCAGCGCGTGGCTATCGCCCTGATAGAAGAAAACCAGCCGCAGCTGGCCTGGATGGTCGTGCATCCCGCCACTCAGGGGCGCGGCGTGGGCAAGGATTTTCTGCGCCTGATCGGTCAGCAGCTGGGAGAAACGCTCACCCTGCCCAAACACTGCCAGCAGCAGCCCGGCCTATAACTGAGCCAGCGGCAACCGGATATGCAGCGCAAACCCCCGCCCGGGTCCGGCGCTTTCCGCCCACAGAGAACCGCCCACCTGCTCAACCATCACCCGCGCCATGGCCAGGGACAGGCCAAAACCTTCTTCATGGTGACGTGATCCCATCACGAAGAATGGTTCGAGGATATGCTCCAGCTGCTCCGCGGTAGCCCCCCTGCCTTCATCACGAATACAGAGTTCGGCATGGCCCGCCGGCACATCCACGGTGCTGCTGACTTCCACGCTATCGCCTTCGGCACTGAAGCGCAGCGCATTATCCAGCGCCATGGTCAGCACTTCACGCAACTCCCCTTCACAGGCTCGCACCTGCAAATTCGGTGAAATCCGGTTACGCACCGCCACACCGCAAGTCTCTATCCGCGCCGCCTGGTCACGCAAAATGGCGTCGAACATCCACATGGGCTGACAGCTGGCCTGCAACGGCGGCTGGTGGCGGTCGGAGAGATCAAAATACCGCAGTGAGGTGCTGACGATCCCCGTGAGGCGCCGCTGCCCCTTGCGCACCATTGCCCACACATCCACCTCTTTCTCACCCGGCCCCTGCCCGGATTGCCCCAGTGAATCGGCCGCGCCAATCCAGTTGATCGGCGTATTCAGCTCATGGCTGATGTACTGCAGGAACATGGATTTGTCCTGGTTCATCTGTTCGATATCCGCCAGGTGTCGCTCCAGGTTCTGCTGCGCCTCCACCGACAACTGCTTGCGCTCACTTTCCAGAAACCGGATCCGGTCGCCCAGCGCCAGTGACAACATCACCACCACCCACAGGGCACCGAAATGCGGCAGGTAAGGAACAATCACGCTATAGGGAATCAAGCCCAGGTTACCCAGGGCATACAGGAACACTGTCAGCAGAAATACGGACCAGGCCAGCACATACAACCGTGCCACCCGGAAGCCCTGGCGCCACACCACCCAACCCAGCCAGCTGAACAGCACCACCGTCATCATCACCACCACCGTGGACAGGTGATAGGAATACGGCGGCGGAATCACCCACTGCAACAGGAACGCCAGCCCGATCAGGATCAGGTAATGCTTGAGCAATCGGTCATAGCGCGGAAACCGCTGGGCCAACTGCAGAAACTGCCGTGAATACAGCGCCAGCGAGAGCCCGCAGGTATAGGTGGTCAGCCAGAAATATTCATTGATCTTGGGGGTCTCCGGCCACAGATACTGCAATCCAAAGCCGCTGACGCAGATATTGAAAAACAGCACCCCGGTCAGAAACACTACAAAGTGCAGGTGCACATTGTCACGCAGGGACAGAAACAGCAGCAGGTTGTAAATCAACATGATGGTCAACGAACCGTAGAACAGCCCCTGCAGCAACTGCTCCAGATAGGTGTACTCCACCAGCCCCTTGGCACTGTAGAGCATGGGCATCATGTTCAATGCGCCCTTGCCGCGCACCTTCAGATAGTACTCACTCACCCCGTCTGGCAGCGATTCCAGATTGAACACAAAAGAGCGGTGGTCCATGGGCCGCCGCCCAAAGGGGCGTGTATCCCCCACCGCGTATTCCCGGAACTCGCCACCCGGCTGCGGCACGAACAGGGTCAGCTCATCGAGAATCGGATAGCGCTCCACCAGGAACCAGCTACGCCCATCCATCTGGCTGGCATCCAGCTGAAAACGCAGCCAGATCGTGCTTTTGGTAAAACCGAAATTCAGGGTGTTGCTGTCACTTTGGCGAAAACGACTGGCAAACTGGTCGCGGATCTGGCTCAAGGTCCAGTTGCCTTCCGGGTCCTCCAGCACGTCCACCCGGGCCCCCAACTGAACGCTATCCCCCGCCGAAACCAGTGCAATGGGCTCGGCACGCACCATGCCCCCCGCCAACAGCAGCACCATCAAGACAACAACATGGAACTTTCGCAAACGCTCTTCCCCTAACGTCACAATAACAATCACGAATAATGCTACGGTATGGTCAGTGAATCCCCACTGCTATAATCACGGTCCAACGACCAACGCGCAAGGAGTGCTACATGGGACGCCTGTTAAAAATTTTGCTGATCACTTTGTTTGCCATCATTGTGCTATTAGCTATTGCTGTTTTTGTGATCACGCAGGTGATTGATCCCAACGAGTTCAAGCCGGAAATCGAGAAACAGGCACAAGAACAGGCGAACCTGACACTGGACATTCAGGGTGACCTGGCCTGGCAATTCTGGCCCTCGCTGGGCGTGAGTCTTGGCCGCACCGAAGCCCGCATTGCCGATGACGAAGAGCTGTTCGCCGCCCTCGACGAAGCCAGCGTCAGCGTTGCCGTATTACCGTTGCTGTACGGCCAGGTGGAAATGGACGGCATCACCCTGGCCGGCCTGAATGTAAACCTGGTGGACGGTCCGGACGGCGCCAACTGGGAGCAGATTGGCCCGCAGACGCCGGCAGAAGACACCGCCGCTGAAGAAGAACCGGCGGCCGAAGACGAGGGCAGCAGCAGCCTGGACATTCCGCTGACCATTCCAAAAGTCGTGGTCAGCGACGGCAAGGTTCGCTACCGCAGCACCGCCGATGGCACCGACATCGTCGTCGAGCACTTTAATCTGAATGCCCAGGACGTGAACCTGGATGAACCCTTCCCGCTGCAGATGTCCCTGCGCTATCAGGACCAGAGCGACATGCGCGTGGACATGAATCTGGACACGGTACTGGCCGCCGATATCGACAATAACCATTTTGTCCTCAACCCGATGACACTGGATGCCAATATCGCCGGCGCCACCACCATGCCGGTGGATGTGCATCTGGAACAGAATCTGGATGTAAACCTGAACGAGGATACCGTCTCCATCAAGGACCTGCTGCTGCAAGCCGCCGGCACCGAGACCAAAGGCAACGTGGACATTAGCGCCCTCACCGGCGACATGCAGCTCAGCGGCAAGCTGGCCACCGCGCCCTTCGATGCCAACAAGGTGCTGGAAGCGATTGGCGAAGCGCCCATCGAAACCACCGACAGCCAGGCACTGAGCAAGATTGCCCTGGACGCCACCCTCGGCGGCGAGCCCGGCAGCGTCATGGCCAGCCCGCTGACCCTGACCCTGGATGACAGCACCCTCAGCGGCAGCGCCGGCCTGGCCAGCCTGGAAAGTGGCAAGATCATCTTTGATCTGGTGCTCGACAAGATCACCCTGGACGGCTACATGCCGCCTGCCAGTGGCGATACCGAAACCGCCGCAGCCGGCGGCGGCAAAACCGGCGGAACCGCCAGCCTGTCCAGTGACGAGCTGATCCCGGTGGACACCCTGCGGCCACTGCTGGTGGACGGCGAACTGGCCATTGGCACCGTAAAATACGACAGCATTACCGCCAGCGACATGAAATTTGCGGTCAGCGCCAAGAACGGTGTCTTGCAGCTGACCCGCGCCAGCGGCAGCACCCTGGGCGGCAGCTTCAGCGCCAAAGCCAAACTGGATGCCTCCGGCAGCACCCCGAAAATCACCGCCAGCAACACTGTCTCCAGCGTTCAGATCCAACCGCTGGTACAAATGGCACTGGAGGATGATCTGGCCAAAGGGGTGTTCGACATGAACGGCAGCTACAGTGCCAGCGGCAACAGCGAAAAAGCGCTGATGAACTCCGCCAAAGGCACTATCGATCTGTCCCTGGCCGACACCACCGTGCGCGGCCTGAATCTGTACAGCACCCTGGTTGGCGGCGTGAATGACATGCTCGGCCAGTTCCAGGGCCTGGCCACCGCCCTGATTCCCAGCCAGGAATCCGGCAAACTGCCCAGCGCCCTGTCCGAGGACACCAAGATTCTCGACCTGAAATCCAAGGCGCGGCTGGACAAGAACGTGGCGTATCTGGACAGCCTCTCTGCGGTACTGCAAAAAGGGGAAATCACCGGTAATGGCTGGATGAACATCCTCAACCAGGACTTCGACCTTAAGATCGGCATGCAATCGCCGGAACTGGGCACCTCCAAATACCTGACCGGCACCACCTGGCCGCTGCGTTGCGAAGGCAACCTGGGTGGCAGCCCCGCCAAATGGTGTGGCCCGGACAAGGATGGCTTCAAGGACATCGGCAAACAGGTCGCCGCCAACGCCACCAAAGACAAGCTGAAAGAAAAGTTCGGCATTGAAGGCGAAGGCGACACCACCGAAGAAGTGCTCAAGGATGCCGCCCAGAAGAAAGCCAAGGAAGAAGTGAACAAGCAGCTGCAGGACGGTCTCAAGAAGCTGTTTAATTAAGAGACGCTGCAGGCTTCACGCAGCAAGCGACACGCAGGCGGAAATGAGCGTTTGCTCATTTCCGCCGTTTTTTGTCCGGAGTGTCATGCCCAGCACATCCCTCACCCCGCAAGACTTCAGCCAGGCTCTACTCGACTGGTACGACCAGCATGGCCGCCAGGATCTGCCCTGGCAGCACCCGCGCACGCCCTATCAGGTGTGGGTGTCGGAAATCATGCTGCAACAGACCCAGGTCAGCACGGTCATTCCCTACTTCGAGCGGTTTATGGCGCGCTTCCCGGATGTCAAAACACTGGCACTGGCGGAGCAGGATGAGGTACTGCACCTGTGGACCGGGCTCGGTTACTACGCCCGCGCCCGCAACCTCCATAAATGCGCCCAACAACTGCTGGAGAACTATCAGGGCGAATTCCCGGACACCGTTGAGGAAGTGGCCACGCTACCCGGCATTGGCCCCTCCACCGCCGGCGCCATTCTTGCCCAGAGCCGCGGCGTGCGCGCACCGATTCTCGATGGCAATGTGAAACGGGTGCTCGCCCGGCTGCATGCGGTGCCCGGCTGGCCGGGCAAAAAACCGGTCGAAAGCCGACTCTGGGAGCTGTCTGAACACTACACGCCTCACGCACGGCTGGCGGACTACACCCAGGCGATCATGGACCTAGGCGCCACCCTGTGTCGCCGGGGCAACCCCGACTGCGCTAGCTGCCCGGTAAACCGCGGGTGCGAAGCCCACGCCAACGGTAACCCACAGGATTACCCCGGCAAGAAACCGAAAAAGGCCCTGCCAGTGCGCACCACCGTCATGCTTATCCTGCGCGACCGTAACGGCCGGGTCTGGCTGGAACAGCGGCCCCAGCAAGGCATCTGGGGCGGCCTGTGGTGCTTTCCACAAACCGACGATGAGTCACAGATGGACGACGCCCTGAGAGTCCGTGCGTTCGATGCCCGTGCTGATAGCCAGCCACTGGATCCGTTCCGGCACACCTTCAGCCACTATCATCTGGACATCGTCCCGCTGGAAGTGGCCGTGGACCCAGCCGGCACCCGTGACAGTGACGGTCGCTGGGTGGACCCGCAGTCTCCCGGCACGCTGGGCCTGGCCGCACCGGTGAAGAAACTGCTGGCGGGTCTCGACGCCCCACGCCAGTCACGCATGTTATAGTCCACCTCACATGTACCCGCCTACGGAGTTGCCATGAGCCGCACGGTAATGTGCCGCAAATACCAGACTGAACTGGACGGCCTCGACCGCCCCCCGTTCCCCGGACCCAAGGGGCAGGATATCTTCGAGACAGTCTCGAAAAAGGCCTGGCAGGAATGGCTGCACGAACAGACCATGCTGATCAACGAAAAGCACCTGAACGTGATGGACCCACAGGCACGCGCCTTCCTGGACGAACAGCGTGATCGTTTTCTGAACAACGAAAACTACGAAAAAGCAGAGGGATACGTGCCACCTGCTCACGATGCGAACAAATAAACGCCCACGGCTTGACGCCTCCGGCCCAAGCCGCTTTAATACGCGCCCTGATTGCCCGGATAGCTCAGTCGGTAGAGCAGGGGATTGAAAATCCCCGTGTCGGTGGTTCGATTCCGCCTCCGGGCACCATACAAGAAAGCCCCGCTCACAAGAGCGGGGCTTTTTTTTATGGCCACTGGCGGCGTATTTCCCCCATCAAGCCGCGAACCGGCCTCTACCCTCGCCTGACCTTCTGCGCTAACGTGCACACATCTCTCGCACTCCAGACAGGCCCTGTCACGTGTACCGTTTTATTGTATTTATTCTGTCACTGATGCTGTTCGCCGGTTGCGACCAGACACCCACCGGGCGGGACCAGCTGGCCCTGATGCCGGACACCATGATGGCGGATTTTGGCCGGCAGACGTTTCTGCAAATGCAGCAGCAGACTCCGGTGAGCGACGACGAGGCCGCCAACCGGGAAGTACAGTGCGTCGCCACACAGATACTCGCCCATCTAGCCAACCGGTTTCCCGGCAACGCGCTACCCCAGCGCTGGGAAATCGTGGTCTTTGCCGACCCGAGCCCCAACGCCTTCGCCTTGCCTGGCGGCAAGATAGGCGTCAACGAAGGCCTGCTGGCGGTGGCCACCAGCGATGACCAACTGGCGGCCGTGATTGGCCACGAGGTGGGCCATGTGCTGGCACGACACAGTAACGAGCGGCTGACCCAGCAGTTGGGAATCCGCACGGTGCTGTTTCTGGTCGGCATGTTCAGCGAAGGGGATGCAGATTCAGAGCGCATTATTCAGGCGCTGGGCATGGGCGCACAGCTGGGCATTGCCCTGCCCTTCAGCCGGGCCCATGAAGAAGAAGCGGATTTGATGGGGCTGGAGCTGATGGCCAGCGCCGGTTTTGACCCGCGCGAAAGCGTGCAGCTTTGGAAGAACATGGCCGCCACCGGGAGCGGACAGCCCCCGGAGTTCCTGTCCACCCACCCCAATCCCGGCAGCCGGATCGGCGCACAGGAAGAAAAAATGCAGGTGGCGCTACCGCTGTACCAGAAAGCCACACCGGCGGAATGCGAACCACAGTAATTCAGAAGCGAGCCACGCGTTTCGAGTAGCGAAAACCTGACCTCATTATTTTCTGGTTTTGCCTGTCGAAACTCGCTTCTCGCCACTCGAGACGGCCTTTGTCAGCCAACAGCCGCCTCTTTCACGGGCACGCTCTCAACCGCCGTCTGCCAGTGATAATCCTTCATGCTCACCCTCCAGGTGCGCGCCATAAACTGGAAAGTGGCATGGGGCCACAGGGCGGTATTGCGGCCATCGGCCTGCTGGTACCAGCTCATGCAACCACCGTTCTGCCATACCGTGCCTTTCAGCTCTTCCTGCAGTTTGTCGTTATAGCGATCCTGCACGTCCTGCTTCACATCCAGCCAGGCATCACCGCGCTTATCCAGCTTGGTGATGGCATCCATGATGTAGCGCACCTGACTCTCGATCATGAAGATAATGGAGTTGTGGCCCAGGCCAGTGTTTGGCCCCACCAGCTGGAACATGTTCGGGTAACCGCTGACCGTGGTGCCCAGATAGGCTTCCGATCCTGCTTTCCAGTCGTCATGCAATCGGTGCCCCGGTAACCCGGTAATGTCGAAATCCTTCATGTAAATACGCGGATCCACGATAAAACCGGTACCCAGTACCAGGCAGTCGGCCTGCTGCTCACTGCCATCGCTGAACACGATGCTGTTTTCACGAATTTCCTTCACGCCTTCGGTGACCAGCGACACATTGTCGCGGTTGAAGGTGGGGTAATAGTTGTTGGAAATCAGGATGCGTTTACAGCCCAGTGTGTAGCTTGGCACCAACTTGCGGGCCGTGGCCTTGTCTTTCACCTGGTAATGAATAAACGCTTTCAGGGCCGGCTCAGCCAGCTTGGCAAGGCGTGGATTGAAAATCGGCACCACCCGCGCTTCATTGCTCAGATACAGGCGCAGACGGTGCAGCTTGCGCAGGGCCGGGAAGCGGCGGAACATCCACTTGCTCAGGCCGGAATAGGCACGCTCATCGCGGGGAATGATCCACGGCGGCGTGCGCTGCACCACCGTCAGCTGGCCCGCTTCTTTGGCCACGTGGGGCACATACTGAATGGCGCTGGCGCCGGTACCGATGGACACCACCTTCTTGCCGGCCATGTCATAGTCATGATCCCACTGGGCAGAGTGGATGATCTTGCCTTTGAAGTTTTCCATTCCCTTGAAGTCAGGAAAAGACGGCACGTGCAAGGGGCCGCTGGCCAGCACCCAGTGCTGACAAACCACCTGGGACCCATCGGCCATATCCAGCGTCCACAGGGCCGCCTTGTCATCAAAATGGGCCCCGGTCACTTCGCTGTTGAAACGGGTGTACTGACGCAGGCCGTGCTTGTCGGTCACGCCCTGAATGTAATTGTGGATTTCCTGCTGGCCACTGTAGCGATGGCTCCAGTCCGGATTCCCCTCGAAAGAGAAGGAGTACATGTGCGACTGCACATCACAAGCCGCCCCGGGGTAGCTGTTGTGATACCAGGTGCCCCCCATGCCGCTGCCTTTTTCCAGCAGCACAAAGTCATCAATCCCGGCTTCGCGCAGCTTGATGGCCATACAGATGCCACCAAAGCCACCACCAACGATGGCCACTTTGACGCGACGGGTTTTCACATTGATACGGGCCTGACTTGTCATAGGTATTCTCCTTGGGATGCCGATGCATCTATCAATGCATGCACTCTAGCCTTGTCAGCGCCCTGTGAATACGTGTTAACCTGACTAAAAATTGATAATTCCGGCCATGTCTGAACGCTCGATTCTTGCACTGATCTACACCATCGACCTGCTCGAGACCGAGAAGGGAATCGACTGTGGCCCAGTGCTCGCCCGCCACGGGCTGGACCGGGGCAAGCTGGACCCCAACAGCGAAATCGGCCGGGACCGGGAGCTACTCATCTTTACCGAGCTGCTGCCCCGCGTAAACGACCCCATGCTGGGCTTCGATATGGGCAGCCGTTTCGGCTTTGCCGGCTACGGGCAGCTGGCCATGCTGCTGATGACCAGTGAAACGGCGTTCCAGGGATTCCAGTTCGGGGTCAAGTACCAGGCCCTGACCTACTTGTACGGCGAAATCGCACTGGTGCCCGGCGAACAGACGACCGCCCTGGAGCTGTACCCGATCCCTTTACCACCTGAAGTGAGCCGTATTCTGATCGACCGGGACATGGTGGGCACCTTCAAGCTGATCAACGACATCCAGACCCAGCTCAATCTTGACCTGAAACCGGTGGAGGTGTGGATGCCCTACCCGCGCCCGGCCCATGCAGAGGCTTTTGAGGACTATTTCGGCTGCCCGATCCGTTACGACCAACCCTATTGCAAGGCGGTGATTCGCAACCAGGACATGGGCATCCGCATGCCCGGTTATAACAAGATGGCCCAGGACATGTATCGCGAACAATGTGATGCCATGCTGGCCCGCCGCGAAGCGCCCACCGCAGACCTCGGCGGTCGCGTCGCGGCGTACCTGAATCTGTTTGTACGAAGCTTCCCCACCGCCGAACAAGTCGCCCAGGCCTTCGGTATTCCCGAACGCACTTTCCGACGCCAACTCAGCAAGGAAAATCGCCCTTTTCAGGGCATCATGGACCAGGTCCGGAAAGACAAGGCCCGGCGCTATCTGGAGGATTCAGAGCGTAGCGTGGCGGAAATTGCCGAACTGCTCGGCTACAGCGAGTCTGCCGCCTTCGTTCGGGCTTTTGAGCGATGGACGGGCGTAACGCCTGCCCGTCATCGTAGAGACAGGAACGGAATGAATAGTTAATAATGAATAGCTGCGCGAGCAGCTTTTATCGCTCTCTCAAACGTATGAGGCCGCGCCCAGACCATGGGCGCGGCCTCATACGTTTCAACGCGGCACAGCACTGATTTCGCGACGTTATTAACTATTCATTATTAATTATTCATTGTCTTTTCGGATTCGTTCAACGATCTTGGTGGTAGAAATGTCATCGATAAAATCGAGCACCTTCACCTCGCCGCCGTAGCCTTTCACAAACTCGTGGCCCACCACCTGATCCACGCTGTAATCACCGCCTTTCACCAGCACATCCGGCTTGATGGAGTCCAGCAGCGGCTCCGGTGTATCCGTATCGAACGCCACCACCCAGTCCACCGCTTCCAACGCGGCCAGCACCGCCATGCGACGCTCAAGCGGATTAATCGGTCGGCCCGGCCCTTTCAAGCGGCGAATCGATTCATCACCGTTGACCGCCAGCACCAGGCGATCCCCTTGCCGACGAGCCGTATCCAGATAGCCCACGTGGCCGGCATGAATGATGTCGAAGCAGCCATTGGTGAAGACAATTTTCTCACCCTGGGCACGGGCATCCTCGATGGCGATCAGCAACTGTGCTTCGGTCATCACACCACGGCCCAAGCCTCCTTCCTGGTGCACCGCACGGCGCAGTTCCGGCGCAGACACCACAGCGGTGCCCAGTTTGCCGACCACGATACCGGCGGCAATATTGGCCAGCGCCACCGCATCTTCCATGGCAGCACCGGCCGCCAACGACACCGCCAGCACGGAAATCACCGTATCGCCGGCGCCGGTCACATCAAATACTTCCCGGGCCCGGGCAGGCAGGTGCAGCTCCGGCAGCCCGTCGCGGAGCAGGGTCATGCCCTTCTCGCTGCGCGTGACCAGCATGGCTTGCAGATCCAGATCACGGATCAGCTGCTGCCCCTTTTCAATCAGGTCCTGCTCATCCTTTACTGCCCCCACCACCGCTTCAAACTCACTCAGGTTCGGCGTCAGCAGGGTCGCCCCGCGATAGGGCTCAAAGTCGGTACCCTTGGGATCCACCAACACCGGCACACCCGCTTCGCGGGCCAGCGCAATCAGACCGGGACAGTCACGCAGGGCGCCTTTGGCATAATCCGACAACACCAGCGCACCACAGTGAGACAGCTGCTGCTTAACCTGCTCGGCAAAAGGCGCCGGGTCCTGGCTGTGGAACGCTTCTTCAAAATCCAGCCGCAGCAGTTGCTGCTGACGACTAATCACCCGCAATTTGGTAATCGTGGGCAACCCGTCCACTTTCTGGAAATGGCAGCCCACTTCCGCCGCCGCCAGCCGCTCTTCCAGAATCGAGGCAGCTTCATCGCGGCCCGTCACCCCAACCAGCTCTGCACGGGCACCGAGGGCGGCCATGTTCAATGCCACGTTGGCGGCACCACCGGGGCGGTCTTCCAGCTCGGTAACGCGCACCACCGGCACCGGCGCTTCCGGCGAAATACGGCCGGTTGGGCCGTGCCAGTAACGATCAAGCATGACATCGCCAGCCACCAGAACGCGGGCCTGGGCAAAAGAGGGAATTTGCGGGTTTTGCATCAATGTCTCCAAAAGACAACAGAGCCGAATTGCCCGCAATTGTAGCATAGCGGTGGAGGCAAACAGGTTCTGACAGTACACTTCGCGGCACGCCGCTACCTGCTGACCGGGCACAACAATTACGCATCGCCACGCTGTCAGGGTATCATTCAGCAACTCTTGGCCAATTTCGGAGCAACAGGACACCCTATGCCGCCACTGCCCCCCAACATCATGCAAGGTCGCTGGTTACGCTGGTGGCTGACATTGTCATTTGCGGTGATGTTCAGCGGTGTCTTTCTGTTCAACTCCCGCATCGGCCTGCTCAACGTACTCGATGTACTGTTCTTTCTGCCCGGCCTGACCCTGCTTACCCGCGCGGTGGTCAGTGGTGACCACCGGCTAATGACCTCGCCCTTTCTGGTTCCGCTCTATCTATTACTCGCCTGGGCCCTGCTCAGCCTGGCCTGGGCGGAGGAACCCAACTCCTCGCGTACCGTGCGCGGCGTGGTACAGATCGTGGTCATGGTGGGCCTGTTCCGCTGGCTGCACCTCTATTTCCGTAACACCTTCAAGCAAGCCATGGCCAACGGTGCGCTATGCGCCATGGTGGTCGCCACGGTGGCGATGGTCAGCTACTACACCACCCAGCCGTTCAGCAGCCCTCTCTTCAGTGAACCTGCCAACCTGATTTTCCGCATGCCATCCCTTGATCCCTCCCTGGCGCTGATGGCAATGGTGGCACCGACCTTCATCCTGCTGGCACAGGGCATGGAAGAAGGCGCATCCGGCAAAGGCGGTCGCCGCCTGGTTGGCGCGGGGGTCGGGTTCGGCTTTTTATGCCTGACATCTTTGCCTCTGGGATTAATGAGCATCCTCTTTGCTATCGCCTGGCTGACCAGCCGGGGCCCTCGCCGTTGGCTCAGCCTGATCCCGCTGGCCGCCGCCTTCTACCTGATGCTACAGGGCAGCCATAGCGTGACGGTGAGTAATTATTTTGCCCACCCACTGATCGGTAACGGACTGAACCACGAAACGCTGAATGGCGTGCTGGGGCGCAACGACAGCCATTTGCTGACGCTTGCCCACCCGCGCAATATCTTTCTGCTGCTGATCCACGGTCTGGGGCTGATCGGCCTGGTGTTGTTTATCGCCAGCTGGGTAAGCCCGTTTAGCGGACTCCTGCAACGCCAGATTAACTGGCATGACAATGCGGCCTACACCATTGCCGTAGTGCCCGGCCTGTGCATGACTTACGCGGCCGGCGCCTATTTGCTGGTGCCGTTCCAGGCCAGCTGGCTTAGCCTGTGGCTGCCGTTAGCGCTCTTGCTGGCCCGCCTTAGCGAGCGCCCCGCTATCCGTCCAAACAGCCGCTGAGAGTCTCATGGGAAAACGCACCAACCGGCCTTCACGGCTCTCCGACCCTCGCCTTTACCCTAGTTGGCTGGGAGCGGGCCTGTTTTGGCTGATCGGGCAGCTGCCCTGGAATATACTTCTTGCCGCCGGGCGCGGCCTGGGCCACCTCGCCTGGCATCTGGCAAAAAAACGCCGCCATGTTGTGCAAACCAACATCAGGCTTTGCTTTCCGGAATTGACCGCCGCAGAGCAGGAAGCGTTGGCTCGACGTAGCATGATCAGCACCGGCGAAGCCATTCTGGAAATGGCCGGCAGCTTCAGCAACCACCGTATCAACCTGGACAAACGGCTGACCATCAAAGGCATCGAGCACATCAGGAGCGCTCAAGCGGCAGGGCAAGGGGTGTTATTACTCGGCATGCACTTCAACAGTTTGGACGTGGGCTCGCGCCTACTGAGCTACGCCCTGGACGTTAATGCGGTCTACCGCCCCAACGACAACCCGGTGATTGACCGGTTAATCAACAGGGGCCGCCTTAAGTACGTGAAAGGCATTGTCGATCGCATGGACATTCGTCAGATAGTGCGCCTGCTGAGAAGCGGGAACATTGTCTGGTACGCCCCGGATCAAGACTACGGCACCGCCCACGCACTCTTTGTACCTTTCTTCGGTGTCCCCGCTGCAACCATCACCGCCACCAGCCGCATCGCCAAGATGGGCAAGGCCGCCGTGATCCCGTGTGCGCATTATCGCTTGCCCGGCGGGCGCTACGAGATCGAATTCGGCCCGGCGCTGGAAGACTTTCCCTGCGGTGACGATGAACAGGACACCGCTCGCATCAATAGCACTATCGAAGGCTACGTGCGCAAGTACCCGGAGCAGTATCTGTGGGTGCACAAGCGGTTCAAGCATCAGCGGGACGGGCAATCTCCGTACCGATAACGATCAAGTCGCTTATTGTCTGGCCAATACCACCACCACATCATCGCCGTCACTGTCGAAGACTTTTTCCAGAGAGAAACGAGAGTGGTGAGAGGCTAATAGCTGTTCCTGCTCAGTCCGGTCCACGCGCCATGCCAGCAAACTACCCGGCGCCACCGTTACCGGAAACGGCGGCTCAACGTCATAGCTGAAATACCCTTGATCAGCATAGAAACTCACCTGCCCATCATTGATGTAAACCACACGATCAGAACGCGCGGCCAACCAGTCCCCCGCGCCCCTCAGAGCGGCCTTTTCATGCCCTGTACTGCTGATGGACGTCGCCAACGCAGACAAGGCCAAAACCACCACACTCGTCCGCCTGAAAACGGCACTTCCGCCAAGGTAAGCCTGTGAAAACCGAACCCAAAGGAACGGTAAAAACATCAGAGCAGCAAACACCACGTAACGGGAGGACAAGAACAAACTGGTCACCAGAAAGATTACCAACACTGCCAACCACAAATAGAACAACACCAAATAGGTAGTGCGATCCCCACTCTTCCAATCAACGGGCCTTAGAAAAACGGCCAGCACCAGAGCTCCCATCAGCATCAATAATTTGCTGGGAACAATCGTCATCAGCCCCCAGAACAGAATCTGGCTACCATACTCATCTGAAAACTTGTTCAGAACGGCTCCAGCAAGCAAATCACCATAGCGCTGAAACTCCTGATAGCGATCAGCGATATTCAGCGCATCCAAGTAATGAAGAACCCTGCCCACAGCACCACTGTCACTAAAAGTCAGAAAGAGCAGAAGCCCGAGCATTCCGACTGCGGGCACCACATAGAACCCAGCCATTTTCTTCCAGTTTCTTTCCGGCATCAGCAGCCCTGCCAACGCCAGACCAATAGCCACAGCACCGACTTCGAGACGACAGAGCACCCCAAGGGCAAGGGCACAAAAGCACGACAGCAACCACCACACAGAGGCCTTGTCCTGATAACGCAACCAGGAATAAATGGCCAGCAAAGAGAAACACCAGGCAGGCCAGTCTCTCAACACCGATGCCCGATATTCATTCAAGGCAGGCAGCGCCAGAACGAAAAGCAATATCAACCACCCCGGCGCCTGCGCCACCCGCGACAAGAGCAAAACCATCAGCGCAGTAGTTCCAGCCGCAAAGAGAGAAGTCACTATCATCGCAGAGGTTAGCGCCGACCACGGACTTACCTTTATGACACCCGCTAGAAACCAGGAAAAGAACGGCCAGTTAAAGGTAGCGGTTACGCTTCCTTCAATTTCCCCAGCCGCTATTTGTTTCGCCAGATCGATGTACAGCATCCCATCCCGGTTCAAAACCGGGTCTGTCATAAATGCCAGCAAGGAAACAACCAGACTCCCTATCACTGCCACCATGGCAAGGGACTTCGGGTTTTCCACTGACCATAAGCGTGTTTTTATCATGGCTACCGAAATTGCTCCCAGTTCTTCTCGAACCGCAACTTGTCTTTTTGGTTTTTTACTTGAGCCCAGCGTGCACGAGAACTAAATCCTGCGCCATCAAGATCAATAAAGCTGAGCTTGTCCGCTTCATCCACCAGAATATTCTGCGCCTTCATGTCTCCATGACTGATCCCCGCCCAGAGGAAGCGATCCAGCCACAGGCGCACATCCACCGCCAGACGTTGCGCCCGGTTACGCTGCTGCTCCATCACCTGGCTCAGGGCTTTCGACTCCAGTTTGGGAAAAACAATGACACTGGTCCCGGCTCGCTCCCCTTGAGTAAATTCAACCAGCATAACCGGGCATGGCGTTGGGATACCCAGCAGGGCCCACAACCAACCCTGGCGCCAGCTGATCATTCCACGGGAGCATTTCATTTTCTGTTTAAAACGTGCTTTCAGGCCCGCTTCCCGATAATGCTTTACCACCCAGTTTTTATTTGCGTAAACACTGACACGACTGCCTTTCTTCAAAAAAGGCAAGACCTCTGGATGCTCGCAATACGTCAACCACGCGTCTAAATCGTTCCTACCGGCACGAACACTGTAGACAACACCGTCCTTGATCGACTCCACGCGGATTGCCGAACAGTTCCGCTGAAACTTTCGGTCTGCCTGTACCATTCGTCTGTGCAGGGCGTACCGACAGCGCTTTTCAAAATCACGACTGTCCACGCCGTGATGTTTCATGAAATCAAGGCATTCCTGAATCAGTGAGGCCTGCAACGCCAATGCCGCTTGGGCACACATCAGGGCCAGGTTGTCTACCAGTGCAGCTGCGCCCCGTGAAGGAACCGGCTTTATCGCCCCGGCATCCAGGCAAACGACCCCACCATCATCCCTGACCAGGAAATTCCCCAGATGCAGATCAGTTTGTATCCATCCGGCCTCATACAGATTCCATACGGTATCCAGCAATGTTCTCAACAGGGGCAGATCAACCCTGTCAGTAAGCAATGCCTCCAGCCCCGCCCCTGACACGGGCTCCATCAGCAAGACTGCATGATTATCCTGCTCCAGCAATGCCAAGGCCTCAGGCACACAGACACCCTGGCCCGCCAGGGTTTCCAGCAAGGCATATTCATGCCGCCCGGCGGCTTTGCTGTCATTGAAGAACAGCTTGGCAATCACCTTCTGCCCTTGCCACTGCCCCTGCACCACCAATCGCTTTCCGGGCAGGTGCCGCAAAATATCGTCAGCAACCAACCGCCCTTCACTCATATCCACCGAGAACGGTTCTGCGTCATTCCAGCACCAATGCTGCAAAGCTGACAGCGTGATCATTTCTTAATCAGGCTCTTGAGTAAGCGGCGCAAATAGCGAGGCCGCAAAGCGGCCAGGGGAGCCTCACGAAAAAGCTGTCGGTACAAATGACGCACATCACCATAACTTCCGGCTCGATCACAGATTTTCACCAATGAAAGTAATCTACGCACACGATAGCTCTTGCGCATTGCCTGGGCCCATTCGGGCAGACCATTGTTATCAAAAATCCGGCTTTCCAGAGACATGCCCACCGCCAAGGCCGCGCTCACATCATGGCGCATACTGTCTTCATGCTTGTGAATTTTGGCAATGGGCTCCGGAGTAGTGGCCACCGGATAATTGGCCAGCACATGGGCAAACACGGGCAAATCCTCTGTATGACGCAACTCACGGTCATAGCGCACAGATGCAAATAACGTCCGATGCATCGCGCACGCGCCATTTGAGATGGTCAATTTCTTGCCCAGATATTCAGAGAAATTCTTCTGGCAATCATCCGATGCGGGCCATGGCCGAATTTCGTCACACCCTTCCTGGCTACATGAAAGATGGCCACCGATAAGGAGTCGTGCTTGAGGGTTTCCTTGTGCGCATTGATCCAGTGCTGCCAATGCCCCAGAGCACATTTCATCATCAGCATCCAGGAAAACTAGCCAGGAAAAAACCGCTTCCTCCACGCCCCGATTCCGTACTGCGGACAGCCCTTGATTGTTCTGCCGAACATAAGACAGCCGGGAACTATTCTGCTCAGACAGCGACTGCATCACCGTATCGGTGTTATCGGTAGAGCCATCATTGATCACCAACACCTCAAAATCAGAATAAGACTGGTTCAATACCGACTGCACCGCCCGCTCGATGCAGTGGCCATAGTTATAGGCAGGAATGACAACGGAAAACCCCGTGCTCATATATCCTTCCCCGGGTGCGCATTAAACTGCAGCGGAAATTGTGGTTTTTTTTCATAATAGCGACGATAAATTTTTTCACCTTCGCGCTGACTGGCGGCCAGCAGGGCAGATTTTTCCGTCAACACGTCACGTAAAGACAGGCCACTGTACTCACGCACAAAGCGCAGAACATCTCTTCGCGTCATCCCGTACCGGGCAGTGGAGAAATACAACCCCCCCAAATCCTTGACTCGCCATCGTTGAGGAACCGCCCCTCGCACCTGGGAACGGTGCAGATCGATCAGGAAAAGAGGCGCGGTTTCATCCCTGGCGTGCACCGCGGGGGCCGGCATCAAAAAGTGGGCCAGATAAAAATCACGGTGATTAATGCCGGCGTCATGCATACGGCGGGCGATAGCAGCCACCCGACGAATCAGCTCGCGCTTGAAGCCTACAGGAACTTCTCCTGCCTCAAGCCAGCTTTCGCCTACTTCCTCCAGACTCAAGGTATCGGCCAGCTCATCCGTGACCAGAAACGATTCCTGACGAGACGGATTGTGGCCACGGCAGCCATACCCTGCCACCGTCATCGTATCCAGCCCTGCGGCCCGAACAGCATCAATCGCACGCACTTCCTGCATGGCACCAAGCACAGGCAATTTCCCCTGAGCGAGATTCTTGAAGATTTCACGCCATCCAATCCCGCCATGGTACTTGAGGAAATAACCTTTCCCGGCATGGAAAAAACGTAGCGTTCTGCGCCCTTCACGTTCCCGGAAAATATCCCCTTGTTGTCGGGCTGCCTGCTCAAACGGGTCCTTACCGGCCCAGGCCGCCGCCAGATCCTCACGCAGCATCTTGCTCATTCCTGCTCCCCGCCGTCGCCCGCTTCCACTGCGGACACCGCATGCTCCACCAGGTCATAAATATCTGCACTGGCCGCAAATGCCCGTCCCCGTTGCCGCCAGTCATCACGCCCCTGCATCAGAAGCCCCTTGGCTGCCAAGGCCATCATGGCAAGCGACGCATTGTCATTCATTACCTGGCCCATGGCCGCCTGCTCGATGTACGGTGAATAGCCGCATGCCTGCGTGGTCAAAACCGGCAACCCGGCAATGGCAGCCTCAAGTAATACCGTCCCGGTGTTTTCCGCATAGGCGAGATGCAGCAGCAAATCCGCAGACCAGAGCCACTCCGGCACATTGTCCTGCCCACCCATGAAATGCAGGCGCGACATTACACCCAGCCGGCGCGCCAGCGCGGCAAAACGCTCAGGGCGGTCATCGCCCACTACAAACAGTTGCGCCCCTGGCAGCGCCGCCAGCACATGAATGGCACGATCCAGGCCCTTGGTACGAAAACCGGAACCCACAAACAACAGCATCGATTCCTGATCAGCCAGATCCAATTTTTCCCGATGCGCCATACGCACCGACTCATAACACTCAGGCAGCACCCGGTCACGGCGAATGCCTGGTGGCAAATCGACAAATCGTTGTTCGGCGGTACCGTAGTGATCCTGAAACAGGGATTTCTGGGGCGGAGAAATGGACAAAATACGAGTAGTGCTATCCTGTGCAAAAACCGCATGCTCCATATCCAGTTTGCTGCGATAACGCGGTAACCAGGAACGCGGCCAAGAGTAACGCTCGGAAAGACAGCCATCCGCAGCATAATACCAATCCAGCCCAGGCATTTTGTTAAACCCTACTCTCAGGTCAAAATCCGCCCACAACTCACTCACCTGGCCTGCAAACTGCACGTCACGCCGGTGATTGCTGCCGGCCGTCACCGGCAACAAATGCACAGTAATATCCGTTGGTTTTTCACCGTCCCAGTCTCGGGTAAAAATGGTGACCTGATGACCCCGTGCCACAGAGGCTTGGGCAATAGCCAACATATCCCGTTGCAACCCGCCGAACGGGAAATACTCGAACAGCACAAACGCCAGCTTCATGAGGCCACCCGTAACAGTTGCTGCCAGACCTGTTTTGGCTTGAGACTGCTAAAGCAAGGAGGTTCTACCCCCTTGCCTAACTCTCCCCGATAGGTGCATTTTCCCTGCACGCAGGGCGCGCAGGGAAAATCCGCCGCCAATGACGAAGCACGCATGCCTTGCACACCGGTCAGCACCGGGTCCGTTGGACCATAAAGCGCCACACCCGGCAAGCCGGCAGCGGCAGCCAGATGCGCCAGGCCAGTGTCTACGGCGATAAAGGCATCCCAGCTCAACAACTTGTCGGTCAGCGCATCCAGACCCATCTTCGGCAGCACACAAACGCGCTCCAGCCCGGCGGCCAGCCGCTCGGCGCGGGCTTTTTCTTCGTCGTTGCCCCAGGGCAAATGGACACGGTGGCCGTCGCCGCTGGCCAGCTCGAGAAGCTGGCGCCAGAACGCTTCCGGATAATGTTTGGTGGCCCAAGTCGTGCCATGACAGAACACCAGCTCTGCCGGCTCACTCAAGGGCGCTGGCACATGCTCACGGGGTAACCCATAGTCTGGCGCAGTATCGGCAAGGGGGTAATTCAGAGCCTGGGAAAACAACTGACGAACCCGCTCAATGGCGTGCTGGCCACGGGCCACAGGCAGCGGATGATCCAGCACCCTGGCCGACAGCCCCTCACGCGCAGAGTGCTTATCAAAACCGTATTTTGGACCACGGGAGAGGCGCGTAACGAACGCGCTTTTCAGCAAGCCTTGGGCATCAATTACCGCATCATAGGAGTTTGACTGAACGGCGGCATTAAAGGCAGCCCACTCCCCGGAGCGACGCGCCTTGATGGGGTGCTTCCGCCAGCGGCGCAAGGCACATGGAATAACTGTATTAACCGCAGGATGGCGGATGGCCAGGTCGGCAAAGCTGTCTTCCACAACCCAATCCACCTTTAACGAGGGAAAGGCCACTAGCGCATCAGTCAATGCAGGCAAGGCATGAATCACATCGCCCATGGAAGAGGTCTTGATCAAAAGCAAACGCATTGATCAGGCGCTCCTTAACTTGAACTTACGCTCCATGCGGGCAACGAGTGATCTCCCATCGCTATCTGCCAGCGGTCGGTCAAGATACGCTCTTAAAAACCGCACCCTGTCACGGGCAGAAAAACCTTTCGCTCGTCTTGCCAACGTCTCCAGATCACGTAGACGGGGCTGCCAGCGCTGGTAGTGAGGCCGACAGCGTTCCATATCAATGAAACGCACATCATAGCGTTGCTGTTTTTCACACCAAGCAACAAAAATATGCTTGGGATACAAATTCTGGTGAACCAAACCACGCTCATGAAGCAAGCGCACCACTGAGGCCACATCACGTATTAACGTAAATCGTCTCCCAGGGGATAACGCACCCAAATCGATTTGATCAAGGCTCTGAAAGCCAGCCAAGTTAATGCTGACCAACATGGCTTCATGATTTCCACCTTGCGAGTTCACAGCAAAAAACAATGGCTCCGCTACCGGCACACCCGCTTGCCAGCAACGCATCAGGGCTATGTATTCCTGATACAAAGTGGCTTGCCCGGTGATGGGGTGCAGCACAGTACGTCGCACATAGTTACGCTGATGCTTGATATAAACGGTTACCGGTTCCCCTCCAGCCCCAACCACGTTTGCCTGGAATACTTGGCTGATCCCACGCCCTCGCTGGTTGGGCTCGTCGACCAGCGTCTTGTCTAACGCCAACCAATCCGCAATCGTGTTCAGACCAAGCCCATTCAACGTCAATCGCCAGTGGGGGTGAATGTAATTGCCATTCAATTCCATTGGATTACTCATCTCCTACCAATATCCCCAACGAGTCAATCACCTTCATGGGCGGCAACTGACGCAAACAATTCAGGTGGCCCAGCGGGCATTCACGCTCGAAACAGGGGCTACACTCCAACCCCAATCGTACCACTGCTACCCGATCCCCCAAGGGCGGCGTAAAACCGGGAGATGTAGAACCGTATACGGCTACCAATGGCCGCTTCAGTGCAGCCGCAATATGCATCAAGCCAGAATCGTTGCTGACCACCGCCATGGTCGCTGACAGCAAATCCACGGCCTGCTCCAGGGACGTATTCCCCGCCAGCACCACCGCATGCTCATCCGCACCGTTCTCCAGTGCCCCGACGATCACATCCGCCACAGGCTGGTCTTTACCGGAACCGAAGATCCACACCTGCCCGCCACGCTCAATCCAGTGCTGGGCCACTGCGGCATAATGATGCTCCGGCCAGCGTTTGGCCGGGCCGAACTCCGCACCAGGGCACAGCCCCAGCACCGGGCGGTCCAGGTTGAGATTATGCGCCGCCATGGCCGCATTGCGGGAATCGTCGCTGACCTGCAAGTGTGGAGCGGCAATCTCATCCAGCCCCGGAACCGGCGCACCTTCCGGCAATGCCAGCGCCACAAAACGCTGCACCATCAAGGGGTAGCGTTCCTTGTCCAGTTTGCGCACATCGTTGAGCAGCCCATAGCGCATTTCGCCGCGCCAGCCGGTGCGCACCGGGACCTTCGCCGAAAACGGCACCAGCGCAGATTTGAGCGAATTGGGCAGCACATAACTTTGCTGATAGTGGCCACGCAGGGATTTTCCCAGTGCGTGCCGCTCACCAAGACGCAAATCGCCATGATCAAACGGCAACGCCAAGGCCTCATGCACTTCAGGCATGCGTGACAGCAGCGGCCGGCACCAGGTCGGCGCCAGCACATCGATAGCACAATCGGGGTATTGATGACGCAGTTCGGAAAACAGCGTTTGCGCCATCACCATGTCGCCGACCCAGGACGGGCCGACGACAAGGATGGCGGAGGGCGAGTCGGTCAAGGTAGCCGGCATCCGCCTGTTTAGCTCACGTAAGTGAGCCAGTCTCCGTAGTCGTCATCCAGTTTGCCGCGCACCAGATCGAAATACACCGCCTGCAATTGCTCGGTGACCGGGCCACGCTTGCCGGCACCGATAATGCGGCCATCCAGTTCGCGAATCGGCATCACTTCAGCGGCGGTGCCGGTGAAGAAAGCTTCGTCGGCAATGTAGAGCTCGTCACGGGTGATACGCTTCTCGCGCACCGGATAACCACGCTCTTCTGCCAGTTGCATGATGGTTTTGCGGGTAATGCCATCCAGGCAAGAGGTCAGTTCCGGGGTGTAAATGATACCGTCGCGAACCAGGAACACATTCTCACCGGAGCCTTCCGCCACATAACCCTCGTTATCCAGCAGCAAGGCTTCATCGGCGCCACCGGATAGCGCTTCGTTCAGCGCCAACATGGAGTTCATGTAGTTGCCGTTGGCTTTTGCCTTGCACATGGTGATGTTCACGTGGTGACGCGTGTAGCTTGAGGTACGCACCTTGATGCCCAGCTCCAGCGCCTCCGGCGACATGTAGGATGGCCATTCCCAGGCAGCCACCATCACGTGCACTTTCAGGTTGTGGGCACGCAGGCCCATGCCTTCACTGCCGTAAAACGCCATCGGGCGCAGGTAGGCGTGGGGCAGATTATTTTCGCGAATCGCCGACAGATGCGCCTCGTTGATCTGCTCCTTGGTATAGGGCAGCTTCATGTTGAGGATATGCGCACTGTTGAAAAACCGGTCGGTGTGATC
>OJBO01000165.1_pt1 | contig 40933 bp, 46 predicted proteins | sample 1590461 | NCBI WGS metagenome assembly OJBO01 (sample SAMN05416836, study PRJEB24817) | seawater metagenome | isolation source: Sea water | place: Canada:Atlantic | collected 2013-07 | reverse complement strand
CTACACCTCTCTATTCGTCGGCAGCGTCAGATGTGTATAAGAGACAGGTATTCGGCTTCGGCAAAGGTCAACGGAGTCACGGATAACGCCGATTGGTCTGGACCCCGCAACTATCGCAAAACCGGAGCGTTATTCAGAGCTTCAAGCCCCGGCGCGGCCCCGGACCGCCGACGCTTCTTTGTGGCCGCGTGGCATGACTGCGGTACCGGTTCCGGGGCATAATAAGCGGCCTTCCCATCCCAGCCGCAGGGTTTTTCCGATGTCCGAGAAGCACAGCCCGCGCCGCAGCCGCACCATCCTGGAGGGGCCGGCGCGCACGCCCAATCGCGCCATGCTGCGCGCCATGGGCTACACCGACGCCGACTTCGAGAAGCCGATCGTCGGCGTGGCCAACGGCTACTCGACCATCACGCCCTGCAACATGGGCCTGAACGCGCTCACCAGCCGCGCCGAGGCCGCGCTCGAGGGTGCCGGAGCCAAGGCTCAGACCTTCGGCACCGTTACCGTCTCCGACGGCATCTCCATGGGCACGCCGGGGATGAAGTACTCGCTGGTCTCGCGCGAAGTGATTGCGGATACCATCGAGACCGCCTGCCAGGCCGAGAGCATGGACGGGGTGATCGCCCTGGGCGGCTGCGACAAGAACATGCCGGGCGCGATGATCGCCATGGCGCGCATGAATATCCCGGCGATCTTCGTCTACGGCGGCACCATCAAGCCCGGCAAGCTGGACGGCGAAGACCTGACCGTGGTCTCGGCGTTCGAGGCCGTGGGCCAGTACGCCGCCGGCACCATCGACGAGCAGCGGCTGCGCGCGGTCGAGTTCAACGCCTGCCCCGGCGCGGGCGCGTGCGCGGGCATGTTCACCGCCAACACCATGTCCAGCGCCTTCGAGGCCATGGGCATGAGCCTGCCGTACTCCTCCACCATGTCGGCGGAGGACGCCGAGAAGGCCGACAGCACGGCGGCCTCGGCCGAGGCGCTGGTCAAGGCGATCGAGGCCGACATCCGGCCACGCGACCTGTTGACCTTCGAAGCCTTCGAGAACGCCATCAGCGTGATCATGGCCCTGGGCGGGTCGACCAACGCGGTGCTGCACCTGCTGGCGATCGCGCACGCCGCCGACGTGGACCTGAGCATCGACGACTTCGAGCGCATCCGCGGGCGGGTGCCGGTGTTCTGCGATCTCAAGCCCTCGGGGCGCTACGTGACCGTGGACCTGCACAACGCCGGCGGGGTGCCGCAGGTGATGAAAATGCTGCTGGAGGCGGGGTTGCTGCACGGCCACTGCAAGACCATCACCGGCGAGACCCTGGCCGAGACCCTGGCGGCGGTGCCGGTGGATCCGCCGGCCGGGCAGTCGGTGATCCGGCCGCTGCACGACCCGCTGTACGCGACCGGGCACCTGGCCATCCTGAAGGGCAACCTGGCCGAGGAGGGCGCGGTGGCCAAGATCACCGGCCTCAAGCGGCTTGCCATCACCGGGCCGGCGCGGGTGTTCGAGTCCGAGGAGGACGCCATGGCCGCCATCCTGGAGGACTGCATCAAGGCCGGGGACGTGGTGGTGATCCGCAACGAGGGCCCACGCGGCGGGCCGGGCATGCGCGAGATGCTTTCGCCGACCTCGGCGATCATCGGCCGTGGCCTGGGTGACTCGGTGGGCCTGATCACCGACGGCCGCTTCTCTGGCGGCACCTACGGTATGGTCGTGGGCCACGTGGCCCCGGAGGCCGCGGTCGGCGGCACCATCGGCCTGGTGCACGAGGGCGATTCGGTGACCATCGACGCCGAGCAGCGCCTGCTGCAGCTCAATGTCGACGACGCCGAGCTGGCGCGCCGCCGGGCGGCCTGGACGCCCCCGGAGCTGTCCGTCAAGCGCGGCGTGCTGGCCAAGTTCGCGCGCCTGGTCTCCAGCGCCAGCAAGGGCGCGGTCACCGACGCCGATTAGCGCGCCGGCTAAGGTTGCCGGCCGCCGGCCTAGTGGGCCACTAGCTGTCCGAGAGGCTGCTGATCAGGTGGGTGACGCCGCCCATCGCCAGCGGCGCTACGGTCCGCGTGATCGCGACGCCCCTGGTCAAGCAAGCGGGCTTCACAAAAAATCGCCAAGACCGGTGCAGTTGCCCTGATCCAGCGCTTCGGCAGTGCGCTCAACCTGCACATCCACTTGCACAGGCTGTTCCTGGCTGGTGTGTACCTCGATCGCTCCGATGGCAGCCGGTTTCTCCGGGCCAAGGCGCCGACCAATCAGATGCTCACCCAACTGCTGGACACCATCGCCCATCGGGTCGGCCACCGGTTCAGATTGGACGGATCACCACAAGGCTGAAACTCGGTCGATTTCGCTGATCAGGCCACTGCATTCGCTGAGATTGACTGCGTTTGGTCACGAAATGGCCGGGTTGATCAAGGTGATTTCTCAGTGAAAAAGAGGGCTTATACTTCCTATATATTCTTTGCAGGGCCCCGCGGGGCCCTCACTTTTCGGGAGGAAGCATGGCCGACGCGCCCGCCAATCGCCTGATCGACGAGACCAGCCCCTATTTGCTGCAGCACGCGCACAACCCGGTGGACTGGCACCCGTGGGGCGAGGAGGCCCTGGCGCGGGCCGAGCGCGAGGACCGGCCGATTCTACTCAGTATCGGGTACTCCGCCTGCCACTGGTGCCACGTGATGGAGCGCGAGTCCTTCGAGAATCCGGACATCGCCGCTCAGATGAACGAGAATTTTGTTTGCGTGAAAGTCGACCGGGAAGAGCGCCCCGACCTCGACGACGTCTATATGGCGGCGACCCTCACGCTCAACCAGGGCCAGGGCGGCTGGCCGATGACCGTCTTTCTCACCCCAGAGCTCGAGCCCTTCTTCGCCGGCACCTATTTCCCCCCGGAGGACAGGTTTGGTCGGCCCGGCTTTCCGACGGTGCTCAACGCCCTCGCCAAGGCCTGGCGAGAGGAGCGCGGGGCCTTGGTGGGCCAGGCCAAGTCGTTGACCGAGCGCTTGCGCGCACAAGCCAGGCCCGCCCCCGACGCGCGGCTTGGGGAGGCGGAGATCGACCGCGCCGTGGAGCAGCTCTACGGCGAGCTCGATCGCACCCACGGCGGCTTTCGTGGGGCACCCAAGTTCCCGCCCCATCAGGCGCTGCTGCTTCTCATGCGGGCGTGGCGGCGCACCGGTGACGAGCGCGCCTGGCAGATGGTCACCCTCAGCCTCGATCAGATGGCCGCCGGCGGGATCTACGATCAGGTCGGGGGCGGTTTTTGCCGCTACGCCACCGACGAAGCTTGGCTCGTGCCGCACTTCGAGAAGATGCTGTACGACAACGCCCAGCTCGCTCGCGCCTATCTCGAGGCCTACGCGCTCACCGGGTATGCGCGCTACGAGCGGGTGGGCCGGCAGACCCTCGATTACATTCTGCGCGAAATGACCGACGACGCGGGGGGCTTTTACTCCGCCACCGACGCCGACAGCGAAGGGGTGGAGGGGAGGTTCTTCGTGTGGACCCCCGAGCAGATCGAAGAGGCTATCGGCGATCGCGACCGGGCGGAGAATTTCTGCCTGTACTACGACATCACCGAGGCGGGGAATTGGGAGGGCAAGAGTATTCCCAATGTACCGCGGCCTCTGCCCCAAGTCGCCGAGCGGCTGAACCGCAAGGCCGAGGACCTGGCCGCGGAGATCGAGCAATCCCGGGCGAAGGTGTTCGAAGCGCGCGCCGAGCGCGTGCACCCCGGGCTCGACGACAAGATCCTTACCGCCTGGAACGCCCTGATGATCGGCGCCATGGTCGACGGCTACCGCATCCTCGGCGATGAGCGCTACCTGCGCGCGGCCGAGAACGCGGCGCGGTTTCTGCGCGAGGATCTCGTCGACGACAGCGGGCGGCTGCTGCGCACCTACCGCGCGGGCAAGGCGCACCTGCAAGCCTATCTCGAAGACCACGCGTTTTTGGCCGACGCGCTGGTCGACTTGTTCGAGGTGACCGGCGAGCGGGCGCACCTCGACTGGGCGAGCGAGCTCGGCGAGCGCATCCTCGGTGACTTCGTCGACGAGCAGAGCGGGGCGTTCTACAGCGTGGCCGCGGATCACGAAACGCTCATCGTGCGCCGGCTCGAAGGTCACGACGGCGCCATTCCCAGCGCCAACAGCGTGGCGGCGCGAGGCCTCCTGCGGCTCGGGACGCTCCTCGAGCGCGAGCTGTGGGTCGACGCGGCCCGGCGGGCGGTCCAGGCCTTCGGACGCCTGGTAGCCACGGCGCCCCAGGCGTTTGCGAGCAACCTGGCGGTGGTCGACGGGTTGCTCGAGCCGCCCCTCGAGCTGGTGGTTGCGGGGGAGCCATCAGACGCCGCCTGCGCGGCTTTGCGCCAGGAGGTGGGGCGGCGCTACATCCCCAACCGCTTGCTCGTGATGGGGGCCCCCGAGGCTCTCGAGGCGAGCGCCGAGCGGGTGCCGCTGCTCGCCGGCAAGGGGCTCGTGCAGGGCCGCCCGGCGCTGTATGTGTGCCGTGACTTCGCTTGCCAGTCGCCGATCACCAACCCCGAAAGCGTCGGCCCTGCGCTTACCGACGAGGCCGAGGCCAGTCACGGCAGCCGGCGGGACAGCTTGGCCGAGCCCATGCCCGGTTCAGCGAGCCCCGAAGGGACGAAACGTTACGCGGAGCGCTTCGAGGGGCAGGTGCGACGCAAGCTCGGCGAGCTCGACGTGAGCCTGCTCGGCTTCGGTGGCTACCGCGTCGACGAAGAGAGCCCGGAGCACCGCGAGGCCTTGCGCGATGCCCTGCGTCGCGGTGTGAACCTCATCGACACCTCCACCAACTACACCGGCGGTAGCTCCGAGCGGCTGGTGGGGGACGTCGTCGGCCGGTTGGTGCGCGAGGGCGATCTCCAGCGCGACGAGCTCGTGGTGGTCTCCAAGGCCGGCTACATCCAGGGTGAAAACCTCGAGATCGCCCAGCGCCGCAAGAACCGCGGCCAGGGGTATCCCGAGGTGGTCGAGCATGGTGACCAGCTCTGGCATTGCGTCCACCCCGAGTTTCTGGCCGACCAGCTCGGCCGGTCGCTGGCGCGGCTGCAGCTCGCGTCGCTCGACGTGCTGCTCTTGCACAACCCCGAGTATTTCCTGTCGGACGCGTACCAACGCGAAGGCAAGATGAGCGAGCCGACGCGCGACACCTTTTACGACCGTCTGCGGCGCGCCTTCGTGTACCTCGAGCAGCAGGTGCAGGCGGGGCGCATCGGGCGCTATGGGGTGTCATCGAACACCGTTGGCGCCGATCCGGACGAGCCCGACGCCACCTCCCTGAGCCGCATGCTCGAGGCCGCCCGAGAGGCGGCGAAGGAGCTCGGGGTCGGGCGGCATCACTTCGAAGTGTTGCAGTTGCCGCTCAACTTGCTGGAAACAGGCCCCGCGCTCACCCGCAATACCGGCGACGGGCAGACCGCCCTCGAGGTGGCGCGGGCCGAGGGCGTGGCGGTGCTGGTCAACCGGCCCTTGAACGCCATCACCGAGCGAGGGTTGGTGCGGTTGGCGAGCTTCGAGGTCCCGGACGAGGCACCGGCCTTGCACGAACAGCTCGCGAAGGTACGCGAGCACGAAGACCAACTACGGCAACAGCTCGCGACCCGCCTGCGCACCAACGTGGGCGAGCTCAACACCGCGTCGCTCTTCCGGTGGGGGGAAGAGCTCGCGGGTCTGCAGGATCAGATCGACGGGCTGCCCACCTGGCAGCAGATAGAGCACGGCCGCATCCGGCCGCAGCTCGGGCAAACCCTGCGGCTGCTCGACCGGGGGCTTCCCCAGCAGTTGGCCCAGCGATGGTCCGAGGTGCGCGAGGCGTATCTCGAAAGCCTCGCCGGTTTGCTCGATGCGTTCTATGCCCACGCTGCGGCCCAGAGCCAAAAGCGGGCGCGCGCCGTGGCCGACGCCATCGCCCCCAGGATGGACGGTCGCGCCCGGGCGCCGCTGTCGCAGCAAGCCCTGTGGACGGCGGCGAGCTTGGCCGGCGTGACCACGGTCCTCTGCGGCATGCGCCGGCCCGAGTACGTCGAGGACGCCCTCGAGGTGATGACCTGGGCGCCCCACGGACAGCCGGTCGCGGTGCTCGAGGCAGCGGCGAGCTCGGGTTTGGTCTGACCGGCGTGCCGCACCGCGGCAGCGGTTTCCCTTGTCCGTCGGGGTTCGTGCGCCTGGAAACGAGTGAATGGCGGAGCAGGGCTTCGAGGTAGGCAGCAGCTCGATGGAGATGCAGATCCAGGGAACGGGGCGGCGCGGCGCGCTGGGGTTGGCAGCTGCTTGGCGCTACCTTTGCAGTCTGCAACATAGTCGCGCAGTAGCCATTTGTTCGGAATTGGCCGGAGGCGCTGGCCTGCGTTCGCGGCTAGAAACGCCTTATAGTCGCTTGTTTTTATAGCGTGTTTTTATGGTGCCCAGGGGCGGAATCGAACCACCGACACGAGGATTTTCAATCCTCTGCTCTACCGACTGAGCTACCTGGGCAGGTAGCAGGAAGGCGCGTATTTAACCGGTTGCGGCTCTGGCCGTCAATCGTGGCGGTCCGATCCGGACGAATTGGAACCCTGATCTTCCTCGGGAACATAGCCCTCGGCGGCATCATAGTCCCCGCCGGACAGAAACCGATCGCGCTGTTCGTTGAGGTAGGTACGCGCGGTCAGGTCCATCATGTTGAGGCGCTTCTCGTTGATGAGCATGGTCTGATGGGCGAGCCACTCTTCCCAGGCGCGCCTGGATACCTGCTCGAAGATTTCCTGGCCCTTGGGCCCGGGGAAGGGGGGCTGTTCGAGGCCTGGCAGTTCTTCCCGGTACTTGCGGCAGAACAGGGTACGGCTCATGACATGATCTCCGCTGGGGCTGATGGGCGTCAGTGTACCTCGCGTCTACGCGATCTGCGTCCGGGCCGGTGACGCCGCCAAGGAAACCAACAGCTTGTGCACGGGTGCCGGAAGTCCCAGGGCACCCGGGGCTGCCGGGTCCACCCAGCGGAGTCGCCCGCCTTCCGCTATCCGCAGGGTTGGGTGGACGTCGATCTCCCGAGTCTGGTAGTCGAGCTTGAAGTGGGTGAAGACGTGACGTCCGGCGGCGCCGGGCCGGGTGGTCCTTATCTCGCAGCCGAGATCGGCGCAGAGGTTCTCGACGGCGGTCGGCGGGGTGTCGGGTGGACATTCGGGGAAGCTCCACAGGCCGCCCCAGATGCCCTGCGGTGGCCGTCGTTCGAGCAGCACCTCGCCTTCCCGGTTGCGCAGAATCAGCCACAGGCTCCGGCGCACCGGGGTGACGGCGCTCGGTTTGCGTCCCGGGTAGGCGCTGACCTGGTCTGCGCTCCTTGCTTGGCAGTCCGCGGCCACCGGGCACTGGCTGCACGGGGGCCGGGCCCGGGTACACAGGGTGGCGCCCAGGTCCATGATCGCCTGGGTGTAGTCGGCGACCCGGGCGGTCGGGGTGAGCTGCTCGGCACGCGCCCAGAGGCGGTTCGCCACCGCGGTCTGTCCGGGCCAGCCGGCGATGGCGCCGTGGCGGGCCAGCACCCGCTTGACGTTGCCGTCGAGGATGGGCGCGCGGCGTTGCCAGGCCATGGCGAGAATGGCGCCGGCGGTGGAGCGGCCGATGCCTGGCAGGGCCTGGAGCGCGGCGGGGTCCGCCGGCAGTTCTCCGCCATGCCGCTCGGTCACCAGTTGCGCGGCGCGATGCAGGTTGCGTGCCCGGGCGTAGTAACCCAGCCCCGTCCACAGGTGGAGCACTTCATCCAGTGGCGCCCGGGCGAGACTGGGGATGTCGGGAAAAGCCTCGACGAAACGTTCGAAATAGGGGATGACGGTCTCGACCCGGGTCTGCTGCAGCATGATTTCCGACAGCCAGACCCGATAGGGCGAGTGTTCGCGCTGCCAGGGCAGGTCGTGGCGGCCATGCTGGTCGAACCAGGCGAGCAGGCGCTGGGCGAAATCGGGACCCGTCCCAGTGGCGTCAGTCGCCATCCCCACCTCGGTTCAGCAGGCCCTTGAGCAGGCCCTCGACGGCCTTGCCGCGCTCGCCTTCGAGCTTGCCCCGGTCGCGCAGCTCTTCGAGCACGCGGTCCTCCACCAGGCCGGCGACGAACTCGGGGTCGGGCGCGCACTGGGTCTGGGTCTGGGCACCGAAGCTGCCGGTGCAGCGCAGTGGGATGTCGCGGTCGCGCAGCCGCCCGCTGCGCACCGGGCAGCCGTCGGCGCTGGTGCGATCGCCCTCCAGGCGGGTGACGGCAGTCACCTCGTAGGTCTCGGTGGCGCGGTCGAGGGTGCCCGAGGCGCGCAGCGCGAGGTTGCCGATCCCCGTGGTCAGGTTGTCCAGTGTCACCCTTGGGCCGGCCAGCCGAAAATCGCCGGCGATGGTTTCGAAGCGGGTGAATTCCGGCCAATCCCGGCGTTTCGGCGTGCGCTCGACGGTGGCCACCAGATCGCAGAAAGTGCGCTCGATATTGGTGCCGGACAGGGTGGGGTCCGTGATCCGGAAATCGCCCTGGGCGCGCAGCGATTGCTCCAGATCCTGGCTGTCGGCGCCTCGGGCACTGCCCGCCAGGGTCAGGTCCAGGGCGCCGTCCAGTGCCAGGTTCGGGGCCAGGGCGCGGCGCACCTCGGCGAGTGCAACGCCTTGCAGCCGTGGCGCGAAATTGACTTCCGGTTCCCTGCCGCCGATGCCTTCGACGCCGCCGCGAAGTGACGCAGTGCCGCCCAGGGTATGCGTGGAGAAGTCCTCGATGTGGAGGTCGTCGCCCGCGAAGCGGACCCGCAAGCGCAGGGTTTCGAGCCGCAGTTGATCCAGGGTCAGCAAATCCCAGTCCAGAGCGAGGCTGCCGGTGCCGCCCTGCAGAAAGGCCATGGGGGCGGCCAGGGGCGCGAGCAGCGCGGTGGCTGGAGACGCAGGCGTCTGCTCGGTATTCGGGCTGCTGTAGCGGCCGAGATCGAGGCGATCGCCGTGCAGTTCCGCGCTGAGTTCGCGGGGTGTTGCCAGGCGCGCCCTGGCGGTGCCGGTAATCCGGGTGTCGTCCAGGGTCAGATCGAGCTCGCTGAGCTGCAACTCCTCGGGAGAGGCATGAAAGCCCGCGCTCAGCGCCACTTGTTCGAGGGCATCCGCGGCGCTGAATTCAGGCAGTGGCACCTGCCATGCGGCGAGCAGGGGGCGCGGATCCGCCGCCGGAACTTCCAGCTTTCCCCGAACCTGTGGTGCCGTGGCCAGCTGGGTGATGCTTGCTTCGCCGCGCAGCTGCAGCCCCTGGCTGCGGAGATCCAGGTTGGCGATTTCCAGCACATCCCCGCCGCCATCGTAGCTGAGCTGGAAGCTGGTCTCGATGGCGGGGTGGTCCTCCGGGGTCAGTTGCAGCTGCGCGTCCCGGGTTCGGACCGCCAGGGAATGCTGGTCGATGCCCAGGGTCGCCCGGAAGTCCGCCTGGACCGGAAAGGGCAGTGCGGGATCCAGATAGTCGAAGGCGAGCTCGACGGGGAAGGGCGTGCCGTCGAGCAGGATATCGCTGCCGGTGAACCTGAGGTCGTGCAGCTCCCTGTTGCCCTCGGGTGTGGCGATGATGACCTTGGTGTTGCGGATCGAAACCGAGCGCACCCCGATCGCCATGCCGCCGGCGTCCCCGGCGGCGGCCGCTTGTGAAGGCGGCGCCGCGGCCACCGGGGCCACAGCCGCGGCGCCGGCCTGGGCGCGATTGGCGATGCGGATCTCCGCGCCGTCGAGGCGCAGCGCCTCGATGCGCGGCTCACCGCGCAGCAGTGGCAGCCAGGCCATGCTCAGAGTCGCGCGCTCGAAGTCGATCTCCGGCAGATCGCCGCGCTCCGAGCGGACGCTGGTGCTGCCGATCTCGATGCCCGGCCTGGGCAGGAAATCCCAGGACAGCTCGCCGCGCATTTCCAGAGTGATACCCTGGCTGCGCGCCAGCTCGGCAATCCTCGGCTTGAGATCGTTGGGATCGAGAAACAGCAGCACATAGGCGGCTGCGCCGGCGAGCAACAGCAGCCCCAGCAGCACTACGCCGGCCAGGATGCGAAGTGGTTTATTCATGCCTTCCCCCTGATGGTTGGCGGCGGTACGCTGGTCCGCCCGCCAGGCCGCCAGTATAATGGCGCGCCTTCAGCCGTTGGCCCCCCGCAGGAGAGCCGCATGGCACCGCGCCGCGCCACCGTCAATCGCGACACCCTGGAAACCCGGATCGAGGTTGCGATCGACCTCGATGGCAGCGGGCGTGGCGAATTCGCCACCGGGGTGCCGTTTCTCGAACACATGCTCGATCAGATCGCCCGGCACGGCCTGGTCGATCTGCGGGTCAATGCGGCCGGTGATACCCATATCGACGATCATCACACGGTCGAGGACATCGGCATCACCCTCGGTCAGGCGGTGAAACAGGCGCTCGGCGAGCGCAAGGGCATCAACCGTTACGGTCACGCCTATGTGCCGCTGGACGAGGCGCTGTCCCGGGTGGTGATCGATTTTTCCGGCCGTCCCGGACTGGTTGCCGAGGTCAGCTTTACGCGCGCACGGGTCGGCAGCTTCGACGTCGATCTGGTCTTCGAGTTCTTTCAGGGCTTTGTCAACCATGCCGGGGCGACCCTGCATATCGACAACCTGCGCGGCGCCAATACCCACCATCAGGTGGAAACCATCTTCAAGGCCTTCGGCCGCGCGCTGCGCATGGCCGTGGCCCTGGATCCCCGGGTCGGAGAGGCGACGCCCTCCACCAAAGGCAGTCTCTGAGCAGTTTTGGGTATGACTGACTTCGCCGACCGCATCGCGGTCATCGACTATGGTATGGGCAATCTGCATTCGGTGGCCAAGGCGCTGGAACGGGTCGCGCCGCGCGCGCGGGTGAGCGTCACCACGGATCCGCGCGAGTTGCAGCGCGCCGACCGGGTGGTGTTTCCCGGTGTCGGGGCGATCGGCGACTGCATGGCGGCGATTCGCGAATCGGGTTTCGACCGCGTGCTGCCGGAGGTCATCGCCGAGAAGCCGGTATTGGCGATCTGCGTGGGCATGCAGGCGCTGATGGCGCACAGTGAGGAGAGCGGTGGGGCCGACTGCCTGGGGCTGTTGCCCGGGCGGGTGCGGTTTTTTGGCGATCCCCTGATCGATGCCGATGGCGAACGGCTCAAGGTTCCGCACATGGGCTGGAATGTCGTGCATCAGACCATCGACCACCCGCTCTGGGCGGGTATCGCCCAGGATTCGCGGTTCTATTTCGTGCACAGCTATTGGGTCGAGACCGAACCGCAGCTGATCGCCGGCAGCTGCGCCCATGGCGTCCGCTTCGCTGCGGCGCTCCACGCCGGCAACCTGTTTGCCGTGCAGTTTCACCCGGAAAAAAGCCATACCGACGGCCTGCGCCTGCTGGCCAACTTCACCGATTGGGGAGGTGGTGACCGATGCTGATGATCCCCGCCATCGATCTCAAGGACGGCCAGTGCGTGCGTCTGCGTCAGGGCCGCATGGATGATGCCACCGTGTTTTCCGATGACCCGGTGGCCATGGCCGCCCACTGGGTCGCCCAGGGCGCCCGCCGCCTGCACCTGGTGGATCTCAACGGCGCCTTTGCGGGTGCACCGGTGAACGGCGACGCGGTGCGCGCCATCGCCCGTGCCCAGGGCGCGCTGCCGATCCAGATCGGCGGCGGCATCCGCAGCGCCGACACCATCGAGGCCTATCTTCAGGCGGGGGTGCGCTACGTGATCCTGGGCACCAAAGCGGTCAAGGATCCGGATTTCGTCACGCGAATGTGCCGGGAGTTTCCCGGTCGCATCATCGTCGGCATCGACGCCAGCGCCGGTCTGGTGGCCACCGACGGCTGGGCCGAGGTCAGCGAAGTGAAAGCGGTGGATCTGGCGCGCCGGTTTGCTGCCGACGGGGTGAGCGCCATCGTCTACACCGACATCCAGCGCGACGGCATGATGCAGGGCGTCAATGTCGCCGCCACGGTAGCGGTGGCGGAGGCCGGCATCCCGGTGATCGCCTCCGGCGGCGTCACCAACCTGGAGGATATCCGCGCGCTCAAGGCCGTCGCCGCGCAGGGAATCCTCGGCGCCATCACCGGACGGGCGATCTACGAGGGCACCCTGGATCTGGCCGCTGCCCAGGCGCTCTGCGACGCCTGATCCGCGCATCGGAAACGGCGGGTGCGCTGCGGCTTATCCACGCTATGCCCAGTGCCACCGCCGTCCCCGTAGACCAGTGGAATGGACTCCCCTCTAGCGGCTAACGGCATCGCATTGCGCCAGACTCGTCATTCAAGCAACCAGTCACAGCAGGGGGGAGTCCGGTCTTGTGGTGTCGACCTCGCTGGGGGCATTGCGCCGCGCCCTGCCGGAGGTCCTCGAAGGCCCCGAGAACGGTCTGTCGGGGATTTCCGGATTCTGCTGGCAGAGCTGGCCGAGGAGCTGCGCAACCTGGATGAGCGGATCAAGGCCCAGAATGCGCGCAGTGCAGGGCATTGTGTGCGAGGCTCTTGGCATGTTCCAGGCTCTGGACCCCCGTGCAGCAGCGCCAAGGTGACGCTTTCACTTTGGACGCAGGGGGTATTGCAACTGACGCAGGGGATATTGCAACTTCAGGCCAACAGCTCTGAAGTGTCAACTTGATCCTTTGGTGGGTATTGGCGCGGGTTGGCCGGCTTGCTCTCCATTTTGCCGGTTCTGGACACGCTCGCGCAGTCGCTACATACCTTTTTCGTGCTGCCGGCGGCAGGGGGCCGCTACAGAGGCTTTTCTATAACTCCTGAGGGAGGGAGTCTAAGGTGGCTACGTTTGTAACTGCTTGTTTTGTTTGGCTCCGCCTGCTGGGCTCGAACCAGCGACCCAATGATTAACAGTCAGCTGCAACGCCCCTCCTGAACCCCTTGTCACAACAGCGTTTTTGCCGATAACCGCCTGTTTTCACTTTGGATTGGCCCTGATAGTCACTGACACCAACTGACATTGCGCGCCACGAAATACCCAGCTATGCTGTGACATAACTGTGACCCGCAAGCCAAGTGAGGAACTGTCAGATGCCAACTTTGAGCGATACCGCTATCCGCAAGCTGGAGGTGCCGGCGAGGGGCCGCCGGCTGGTCTTCGACGACCACAAGGACGCTCCCAAGGGGTTCGGCCTGCGGGTGACTGCCGCCGGCAAGCGGGCTTTCGTGCTGAGGTACATCACCGCCGATGGCAAGGACCGGCTGTTGACCATCGGGGAGCACCCGACTTGGAGCCTGACGGCCGCCCGGAAGCGCGGCGCTGATCTGCGCCGGGACATCGACGGCGGCGTGGACATCCTGGAGCAGCGCCGCGAGGAAAAGGCCGAGCCCACCGTGGCGGACGTGGCCGAGCGGTTTCTGCGCACCAAGCGCGACCGCAAAAGCCACCGCGAGATCGAGGCCGTCCTGCGCAACCACCTGTTGCCCGCCATCGGCAAGCTGAAGATTCGCGACGTGCGCCGCCGTGCCGTGATCGCGCCGCTTGAAGCGCTGGCCGAGAGTCGGCCACGCCAAGCCGGCATTCTGCTCACCTACGTGAAGCAGCTGTTTTCCTACGCTGAAGACCGGGAAATCATCGACGCAAGCCCTGTGGCATCGCTCAAGGCCGGGACGCTGGGAAAGGGGCTCACCTCCCGCCAGCGGGGGCGAGTGCTGAGCGCCGACGAGATCCGCGCGCTGTGGTGCCTGGAGCGCCCACCACGAGGGGTGCACCGGGCCACACTGCTTGCGCTCAAGATGATCCTTGTCACCGGACAGCGCCCAGGCGAGGTTGCCGGTATGCGGTGGGCCGAGATAGACGGCCCGCGCTGGACGATCCCCGCCGCGCGCCGGGGCAAGACCGGGAGCGCTCACACCGTGCCCTTGACGGATACCGCCCGCGCCATCCTCGACGAGGCCAAGGGCCACCCGGACCACGTGTTCAACGCACGGGGGCGGCCGCTGGGGCCGGGTGCATTGGCAAAGGCGGTGCGGCGGTGCGCAGAGGCGCTAGGGAGCGCAGAGGCCGACACATGGGGGCACTGGAGGCCGCACGATCTGCGCCGGACCATGCGCACCGGGCTTGCCGCCGCTGGGGTGAGTGACGTGGTGGCGGAGATGGCGATCGGCCACACACGGAAGGGCATTGCCGCGGTCTACGACTTGCACCGCTACGAGCTCGAAAAGCGCGCCGCCATGGAGGCCTGGGAGCGCCGGCTGCTGCGAATCGTCGAGGGCAAGGCGGACGGCGACAACGTGGTGGCGCTGGCCCGGGGCGCGGTATGAGCGCCTGTAACGAGGACGGTTACCCGCTCGACCCACAGCACCCCTGGAACCGGGACACTCGGAGCACTGAGCAGACCCGCGCCGAGGCGGCTGAGGCGAAGATCGAGGGGCTTCGGCGCGCCTACCGCGACGGCAATCTAGGCGCGCTGGAGGCCGCCCTGGTGCTGTGCACCGACCACCCCTTGCCCCTCCCGCCGTGGATCATCGAGGGCTTGCGCGAGAGCTTGAAACGCGACCAGCACGGCGACAGCACCGGCCGGCGCGGACATAAGACATGGGTGCACCGCTACGCCGACGACATGGCCGACCTCGACCGCTACGAGGCCGTGGTGGAGGGGCGTGCGCTGGGGGAGTCGTGGAAGGATGTCTACGACGAGGTATCAGAATTAATTTACGGCCACACCGGCCACGCTCACACCATCGAGGCGGCGTACAAACGTGTTTCTCGGCGGTTAAAAACCGAGCCGGGCCGCTACGCCGTGCTGCGCTTTCGCCGTCGCTAGGGTAACGAAACCCCCTATTTGATTGCCTTACATCGCGGGCCACGACCCTGCAATGCTGCGCCTCACAGTGACAAAGTGAGGCGAAACAATGCAGACGCACGAATACCTGACGACCCCCGAGGCAGCCCGCTACTTGCGGGTGTGTGAACGCTCCCTGATCCGCTGGCGCGGGCTGCGCATTGGCCCCCCGTGGACGAGGGCGGGCCGTGGTGTTCGGTATCGCCGCGCCGACCTGGATGCGTGGCTCGACCGGCGCACCGTTGATCCGGTCGGGGAGGCTGTGGCGGGGCTGGCGGAATGATCGCCCAAACAAAACCCCCGGCGCTGGCGGGCGCGCGGGGGCGAGGGACTTCCAAAAAACACAACTGGCACGCGCAGCATAGCACCATCCCGCCCATTGAAAAACTGCTGCCGCGCCTGGAGCAAGCCAAGAAAACCGGCGCTGACCGCTGGATCGCGCAGTGTCCCGCGCATGACGACAAGCGCCCGAGCCTGAGCGTTCGCGAGCTGCCCGACGGCACCTTGCTGGTGAAATGCTGGAGTGGCTGCGGCGGCGCCGATATCGTCGGGGCGGCCGGGCTGAGGCTTCACGACCTGTTTCCCCGCTCACGCGAAAACCGGCGGCCGCTGCGTCCTAGCGAGCGCTGGATCCCGCGCGAGGCGCTGTCTGGCGTCGCATTCGAGGCGCTGGTTGTCGCTGTCGCTGGCGAGCAACTGTTGGCAGGGACACCGTTAACGCGGGACGCATTGGACCGCGTGGCCCAGGCTGTCGGACGCTTGCGCGCTGCTGCGTCGGAGGTGGGCTGTGGATAACGGCGCGGACTACCTGGACCGGCTGGCCGAGGAGCAGTTGAAACGCGCACCAGCGGCGCGACAGGCTGCCTCACAGCTGATAACCGAGCACCAGGACGGCGCGGCGCTGCTGGACGACGTCGCGGCATTCACCGCGCGCTTTGTGGCGTACCCAAGCGATCACGCCGGCATTGCTCACGTGCTGTGGATCGCACACACCCACTTCATGGAGCGCTGGGACTCAACGCCGCGCATAGCCTTTTTGTCGCCAGAGCCCGGGAGCGGTAAGTCGCGCGCGCTTGAAGTTACTGAGTTGCTGGTGCCGCTACCCGTCGAGGCCGTCAACGTGACGCCGGCATACCTGTTTCGAAAGGTTGGGAGCGAGGACGGACGGCCAACAATTCTCTTCGACGAAGTGGATACCGTTTTCGGACCCAAGGCAAAAGACAATGAGGAAATTCGCGGCTTGCTGAATGCTGGACACCGGCGCGACGCTGTCGCTGGGCGCTGTGTGGTGCGCGGTAAGACTGTCGAGACCGAGGAGATCCCCGCCTACTGCGCCGTCGCACTGGCCGGGCTGGGCGGCCTGCCTGACACCATTTTGTCGAGATCCGTGATTATCAAAATGCGGCGCAGATCACCGACGGAGCAGGTGGAGCCATTTCGACGCCGTGTTCATGCCGCCGAGGGGCACGAGCTGCGCGACAGGCTGGCCGCATGGGCTGTACAGGCGGCCGACAACATCGCGTGGCCGGATATGCCGAGCGGCATTGCGGACCGTGACGCGGACGTGTGGGAGGCGCTGTTGGCCGTTGCCGACGCTGCTGGCGGAAGGTGGCCGGAGACCGCGCGTGTTGCGGCTGTTGCGCATGTTGCGGACTCTAAGGCAGGTGTACCCAGCCTAGGAATTCAACTGCTGGCCGACATTCGACAAGTGTTTGGTGACGCCGACGGCATACCTACCAAGACACTACTAGACAAGCTTATAGCGCTGGAAGAGTCACCATGGGGAGACTTGAGAGGTAAACCGCTGAGTGATCGCGGCTTATCCAATAGGTTGGACAAATACGGTATTAAGCCAACCACGATAAGGGTAGGAGCAGGAACGCCGAGGGGATACAAGCGTGAGGACTTTCACGACGCATGGGTGCGCTACCTGCCCAACAAAGTGACAGACCACGGTGGTGGTGAAGGTGCTCTAGGTGCACCCCACTATGGATCCGCAACATGCAAAACAGCTGCAACACCAGAGCCTGACGAAAGCCTGGGACCACCTCCCTATGGATCCGCAACATCCGCAACACCCGCAACAGAAGAAACTGTCGCCTGTCGCAAGTGCCTCGGTGATGGTTGCGACTGGTGCCGGCAGAGGGGTTGGGTATGCGCCACACCAGCCATGAGGGTTACCCCATGAGCGCCTGTCCGTGCGGTGGATCCACGCTGCCGGCGAGGCAGGTTCACGGGTGCGCGGTGCTGCGCTTTGAGCGGTGCCGGGCCTGTGGCCGCTGTGGCCGCTGGGTGCTGAGCGTTGGCGGCGCGGTGGTGCGGACGGGCGCAAAGGCGCGGCTGGAGTTTCGTCGGCTGTGCGACCCGGAGCATGTGCCAGACCACAACCAACCACGGGAGAAACCCATTGCTGTCAGAGGCGCGGGACCTGCGGGCCATGGTGGGCCGGCTCGAAGCCCCGACGTTCGAGGAATGGCGCGCGGCGGTGGACGAAGCGTACCGCGAGGCTCTGGCCGATGATGACCACCCGCTTTGATGCCAGACCGCATGAGCCGGCGCCTGGCCACGGGGGCTTTTCTCAAAGTCCCCGCGGTGGGCTCCTGGGATCGGCGTGGGTAGCCACAATCTTGCGCGCCCCAACACGGTTCAAATGAAAAACCGGAGACACACACCATGACCGCAAAAACACGCACCCCCGAGCCACCCGGGCATCTGAGCCGCGACGCGGCGGCATGGTTTCGAAGTGTCGTCGATGACTATGAGATGGAGCCGCACCACGTCCGGCTGTTGGCGCTGGCTGCGACTGCCTGGGACCGCGCCGAAGAGGCACGGAGTCACATCGCTGTTCACGGCACGACATACACCGACCGGTTCGGCCAGCCGAAGGCGCGCCCCGAGGTGGCAATCGAGCGGGATTCGCGTATCGGCTTTGCCCGACTGCTGCGCGAGCTTGGTTTGGAATCCGCGCCGGCCGGCGCACCACGACCCCCTGGACTCAAGAGGTAAACCCGATGAGCAAGACGACCCGCGCACCGCGCCGCCGCGCGCCGACGTACAGCGCCACCATCACCGCGGCACTGACCGGCGCACCGTTTCCCGATCCCGTCAGCCGGTGGGATGCGTACAAGATCGAGCACCCGGACGAGCCCGGCCTGATTGGCGCCCCGGGGTATGTGTGGAGCCTCGCCGATGCCTGGCGCCAGTACCACGGGCGCGAGATGACCAAAGGCGACCGCGCTGCGTTGCGCGCGCGCCTGCCAGATCTGCGGGCGGCGCTCGAACACGCCACGAGACCAACCACCAACCGCAACAACCACGGAGAAAACAAATGAAGCCGATTAACAAACATGAGCTCATAGCATCCGACGCACTCGCCGACGCCATGGTGGCGGCCGTTGATGCTGGCGTACCCGATGAAGTCGTGGCGAACGAGATTGTGAAATTGGCGATGAGGATCATTCAGCACGCGCAAGGCGGGCGACGCGAGGCCGTGCCCATCGTGTTGCGCAAGATCGCCGATCATATCGAAGCCAACCCCGAAGCACCGATCACCATCAATTGAATTGGGAGCACCCGCAATGACAAAGCGACATTACGACCCGGCGCTTCGGGAGGAGATCCACAACCTGCTCGAAGCGTGCGAGGTGTTTCGGCAACACCAAGCCGAACGGGCGCGCCAGCGTGAAGAAACCGCGCGACGTTTGGACGCGGCGATCATGATGAGCGAGTTACCGCCGGACGCGGATTAGAAACTTTGCGATCCACACTCTGCCCGCTATAATTCGAGGTGTAGCGGACTCGGCGCGATGCCGACCGCGACACTTCGAACGACGCTAGCCGGTGCGATACCGGGGCAGAGTTGGACCATCCAACCACCGCCCGAGGTATGCCCCGTGCTTGAACATCTGAACCCCCTCGAACTCAAGTTTTCGCGTGACAACGCGGGCACGCTGAGCGGCTATGCGTCCGTATTCGGCCCGCCCGCCGATCGCCATGGCGATGTTATCGCTCCGGGTGCCTTCGCCCGTTCGCTCGCGTCCGGCAATGTGCCGCTGATGCTGTGGAGCCACGACCTTTCCGAGCCAATCGGAACCTGGACCGACGTTCGCGAAGATGCGACCGGCCTTCGCGTCACCGGCCGGCTGACCCTTGAAACCCGCCGCGGTGCCGAGGCCTACGCGCTGTTGCGAGACCAAGCGTTGAACGGCCTGAGCATCGGATTCCGTGTTGAGGATTTCGACGAACTGCCCGAAGGCGGGCGGCTTCTCAAGCAGATCGACCTTGCCGAAATTTCGCTGGTGACGCTGCCATCCGCTTCGCGGGCGCGCGTGTCCAGTGTGAAAAGCGGCGAGATCACACCCCGAATTGTCGAAAGCATTCTGCGTGATGCAGGGCTTCCCAAAGCGATGGCCGCGGGCATTGTTGCCCGTGGTTTTCGCGGCGCACTGGATACCGAGCGCGAGGCTCGATCTGTGGCGGTTGAATCCATCCTGACCAGCATCACCGCGGCAACCGCCGCCATGAGGAATTCGAAATGAACACTCTCAAACTCGAAACGAAAAACGCGCCCGACCTGGGCGAGATCAAAACCGCGATCGAAGCGCACGCCACCGCGACGGCCGAAACGATCGCCAAGCTGCGCGCCGAACTGGACGGCACTAAGGAAGAGCTGCGCTGCCTGGAGCAGAAAACCGCGGACGGCCTGCCGCCGGGCATCCTGACCGGCAGGGACGACCTGGCGGCGACGCTCGTTAAGGACGACCTGGTGACATCGCTTGCCGGCAAGCACCGCCGCGACGGTGGACAGATCACCGTGAAGGCCGCGGACCTGATCGGGCTGGAGCGCAAGAGCACCGTCACCGATAACGACAGTGTGTTTCACAACGTCACGGCGGCCGGCATTTTTGGCGGGCTTGAGCGCCGGCGCTTCATTTTCGACGCGTTGCCGCGTGTGGCCGTCGCGACCGGACACGTCGCCGTGGTGAGGGAGACGTCATTCACCAACAATGCCGCGGTGACCGTGGCGGGAAGCCCGGCGATATTCACGGAAGGCGCGCCGAAGGCGGAATCCGACATCGTGTTCGAGACCGTCGATCTGCGCTTGCCGACCATCGCGCATTTCGTGAAGGCATCCGTTCAGGCATTGGCCGACGTGGGCCAGCTTCGCGCGCTGCTCGATAGCCGGCTGCGCCACGGCTTGCGAGTCCGCCAGGATGCGGAAATTCTCGCGACGCTGACGACCGTGGGGAATTTCACCGCGTTCACGCCGACCAGCGGTGACGATGCGATCGCGTCGGTAAACCGGGCGCTGGCTGCTCTCGAGGCCAACGACGCGCAGGGAACGCTGATCATTCTCAACCCGGGAACGTGGCGCTCGATCCAGCGCATTCGCGCCGTGGCGGGCGACGGCCAACATATCGTCGGCAACCCGCAGCAGGTGACGGGGGAAATGCTGTGGGGTGTCCCGGTGCTGGTGTCCAACAGTATGCCGGCCGACAAGCTGTTGGTACTCGATACCGCGACGCTCGGTGAGTATTACTCCAGACAAGACGCCACCATCGACGTTGGCTTCGTCAACGACGATTTCACGCGCAATCTTGTCACTGTCAGAGCAGAGCTCCGCGGTGCGCTCCAGGTGGTCCGGCCCGTGAGTGTCGCGTATGGCGACCTGACCGCGGCATAACCCGGCGGATACTCCCGCACCCTGCGCTCCGTCATGTGGCGGGGCGTTTTTTTTGCGCGCAGCATGGCCGGCTGCCAGCAGGGTTCAGGCAGGGAGTGGATTGCAGATAGGTGCTGGGTTTTGCTTGAAAGCTCGGAGTTGACTCCGACCTTTTCCGCCACCTCGGCGGCTTTACGGATTTGTCGAATGAACGATTCGTCGCGCCCAATCTTCCCCGCATACTCCGACAGCCCGCCTTTATTCCCATCGCCACCTTTGACGCGGCCACCCTTCGACAGCGCCACGCAATGCAATGCGTGCATGCCGATCTCCAGCGGCGAAAGCTCCCCCTGGCTGTTGCTGGTCACAAGCGCCATGTATGCGTCGTCGTCCGACATTTCCCGCACCCAGCAAGGCACCGCAGCAATGCCGGCGCGCCTTGCCGCCTCTAGCCGGTGGTGGCCGAGTCCCTGGCCGTGGTGCGGTGCCTGCTGTGACTTATCTGTGACCCGGTGGGCTGTGGTCTGGGCTGATAATCCGCTAACCCGTTGATTTTATGGCTCCGCCTGCTGGGCTCGAACCAGCGACCCAATGATTAACAGTCATTTGCTCTACCAACTGAGCTAAGGCGGAGTGGCAGGGTGCGCAATACTAAGGGCCGTTCCGCAGCTCGTCAACCGCCGGCGACACCCCCGGCGAGAGGGCTCGCGGGCGGCTGATGGGCGTGCCGGCTGTCCTTGGGTGTGGCGGCCGCAGCGCTGCAGTTGGGTCTGTTGACCCGCTGCTAAACTGGATATCTGTTTTTGCACGAGGAGTGCTGCGCTTGGCGGCTGTTGGAGTGGGCGGATCGACCCCAGGGGTCAGCGCGGTCGAGATCGGCGAGCGCAATGCCGGTCAGCGCGTCGACAACTATCTGTTGGCGGTGCTCAAAGGGGTGCCCAGGTCACGGATTTACCGCTTGCTGCGCAAGGGCGAGGTCCGCGTCAATAGGCGCCGGGTGCGTCCGGATTACCGCTTGGTAGAGGGTGATCTGGTGCGTCTGCCGCCCGTGCGCAGCGCCGCCCCCCGTTCCGATCCACAGGTTTCCGAGGCGCTGCGTGCCGATCTGGGAGCGCGCATCGTCGCGCGCGGGCGGGGCTGGCTGGTGCTCGACAAGCCCGCGGGTATTGCGGTGCACGGCGGTAGCGGGCTAGCACTCGGCGTGATCGAGGCGCTGCGCGTGCTGTACCCGCAGCAATCCCTGGACCTGGTCCACCGGCTGGATCGTGAGACTTCGGGTTGCCTGCTGGTTGCCGGTACACGCAGCGCCCTGGTGGCCTTGCAGGCGCAGATGCGCGCGGGGCGCGTCGACAAGCGCTATCGCCTGCTGGTTGTCGGTCGCTGGCCCAAGGAGCTGCGCGAGGTCAACGCGCCGCTGCGCAAGAATACCCTCAGCTCGGGCGAGCGCATGGTGACCGCGGATGCCTCCGGGAAATCCGCACTCACGCACTTTCGGGTCGAGCGCCATCTGCCCGGCCACACCCTGCTGGAGGCCCGGCTGGGCACCGGGCGAACACACCAGATCCGCGTGCACTGCCAGTTGATGGGATACCCCATCGCCGGCGACGGCAAGTATGGCGATCGGGACGCGAACCGCGCCCTGCGTGCGCTGGGCCTGCGGCGGCTTTTTCTGCACGCCGCAGAACTTGGTTTTGACGATCCGGAGGGCGGTGAGGTGCACTGCCGGGCGTCCTTGCCCAGGGGCCTGGAGCGGCTGCTGGAACGGCTGGCGGAGGGGGTCGATTGATACGCCCAAAACGGCCCGAGCGGTCAGGGGACCGCCACGCCCAGGACGGCCAGCAGGCGCCGCAGGCGAATCAGCGGCAGGCCGATCAGCGCTGTGGGGTCGTCGCTGTGTACGGCGTCGAACAGGCTGATCCCCAGGCCCTCGGCCTTGAAACTGCCGGCGCAGTCGTAGGGGGTCTCGCGCAGCAGATAGCGTTCGATCTCGGCCTCGGCCAGGGTGCGGAATTTGACCTCTGTGATGGCCATATCCTCCATCCAGCTGCCGCTGCGGGCATCCAGCACGGCGACGGCGGTATAGAAGCGGGCGCTGTCGCCAGACAGGCGCAGCAATTGCCGGCGGGCGGCGTCGAAGCCGCCGGGCTTGCCGAGCAGGGTGCCCCCGCAGTCCAGAGTTTGATCCGAGCCGATGATGACAGCGCCAGCACAATCGGCGGCGGCTGCTTCGGCCTTGGCCGCCGCCAGACGTCGGGCGACTTCGGCCGCCGATTCGCCGGCTCGGGCGGATTCCTCGATGTCCGTCGCTATCTGGCGGAAGGATAGGCCCAGCCGTGACAGAAGTTCGCCACGATAGGGCGAAGCGGAAGCCAGTATGATCTGCATTTGCCCTGTCCTCGAAAAAAGGTGTGACTATGGTCCGGTTTTCTTTGACAGATCAACCAGCTATCCCTAAAATCGCGCCGCGATGAGCACAGTATCCGCCAGCCCGAGCCTGCCGCGCGCCGTGGCGGCCAGGAAACTCGCCTCCCAGGGGCAGCGGCTGGGCGGTGCGGTTGCCCAGGAAGTCTTGCCCCGGCTGATGGACGCGGTGCTCGAATCCGGTCCGCAGGTAACTGTGGAGCTACAGTTTTCCGCCGAGGAGGGCGGCAAACCCGAGATTCACGGGCATGTCGAGACGCGGGTGACCCTGAACTGCGAGCGCTGTCTGAAGCCGGTCGAATTGACCCTGGCGGCCGAGCCGGCTTTGGGGCTGGTGCGTACCGATGCTGAAGCGGAGGCTCTGCCCGGGCGTCTCGATCCCTGCGTGCTGCCGGGTGAGGATCTCGATCTGTTCGAGCTTGTCGAGGAAGAACTGCTGTTGGCGTTGCCGATCGTTGCCATGCACGAGGACGTGTCCTGCCAGCCTTGGCTGGCCGGCGTAGATGACGCCGATGATACCCAGAGCCCCTTCCGGGCGCTCGAGCGGCTCAAACCGCGACGCTGAAGGCGATCGCGGGTATTTCATTCACGAGGACAGAGCACCATGGCTGTACAACAGGATCGCAAGACCCGTTCCAAGCGCGGCATGCGCCGTTCCCACGATGCCCTCAGCGGGCCAACCCTGGCGGTCGACAATCTCAGCGGAGAGAAGCATCGTCGTCACCATGTGACGGCCGACGGCTTTTACCGGGGCCGCAAGGTCGTCGACATCGACAACGACTGATCCTTGACCCGAGCCGTGGTCATCGCAGTCGATGCGATGGGCGGGGACCACGGCCCTGCCGTCACCGCGCCTGCGGTGACCGCCTTTCTCGCCGGCCACCCGGACATTCGGGTGCGGTTGTTCGGCGAGCCGGCGGTGCTGCGGGCGCTGTCTGATGACCGCAGTGGCCGCCTGGCGCTGGTCGAGTGCTCGCAGCGGGTCGAGCGCGATGACCGCCCGGCCCACGCCCTGCGTCACAAGCGCGACTCCTCCATGTGGCGGGCGTTGCAGGCGGTGGCCGAGGGCAACGCCGATGCCTGCGTCAGTGCCGGCAATACGGGTGCGCTGATGGCCATGGGCATGGCCGTGCTGGGCACCTTGCCGGGCATCGAGCGGCCCGCCCTCTGTGCCCAGATCCCGGCAGTATCCGGACGCGTCTGCCTGCTGGACCTGGGGGCCAATGTCGACTGCGGCCCGGAGCAGCTGCACCAATTCGCTCGCATGGGCACCGCCTTGCTGCAGGTCGGAGGCAGTGACCGCCCGCCGCGCGTGGCGCTGCTCAATGTCGGTGCCGAGGGCGGCAAGGGCAATCGCGCGGTGAAAGCGGCCGCGGCACTGCTCGCAGCCGACTCCAGTCTGGATTATCAGGGCTTTATCGAGGGCGACCAGCTTCTCCTGGGGCAGGCCGATCTGGTGGTCTGCGACGGCTTTGTCGGCAATGTGGCACTGAAGTCGATCGAAGGCTTGGCCAGACTGTTGCTCCGCCGCCTGCGGGAGTCTCCGGGCGCGTGGCGCAAGTGGGCGGCGCAGCCGCTGCTCGCGGAAGCATTCGGTTTTCTCGATCCCGCCCAATACAATGGTGCCTCTTTGCTGGGCCTGCGCGGCGTGGTGGTGAAGAGCCATGGTGGCGTCGATGCCGCGGGCTTTGGCTACGCTCTGGGCACGGCGCTGGCAGAGGCGCGTGGTCGCCTGCCCGAACGCATCGCCGGACTGTTGGCGGCGCCGCGGCCCGATCACTCTACCGACGACTGATCAGCGAGGAGACGCATTGAACACCAGGCTTGCGTTGGTTTTTCCCGGCCAGGGATCACAGAAGATCGGCATGTTGTCCGATATGGCCCACAGCTACCCGCAGTTGCTGGAGACCTTCGCCGAGGCTTCCCGGCAACTCGGCTACGATCTCTGGGCGCTGTGCCAGCAGGGTAGCGCCGACGATATCGCTCAGACCGAGCGCACCCAACCTCTGCTGCTCACCGCCAGTGTCGCGTTGTGGCGACTGTGGCAGGAATCGGGTGGTGCCCGCCCTGCGCTGCTGGCCGGACACAGCCTGGGCGAGTGGTCGGCGCTGGTCTGTGCCGGGGTGGTGGAATTTGCCGACGCGGTCGAACTGGTACGCAAGCGCGGCGCCTACATGCAGGACGCAGTGCCTGCCGGGGTGGGCGCCATGGCCGCGGTGATGGGGCTGGATGATGCCGAGGTCGAGCGCTGCTGCGCCGGGGCGGCGCAGGGCGAAGTGGTGCAGGCGGTCAATTACAATGCCCCCGGCCAGGTGGTGATCGCCGGTCACGCAGCCGCGGTGCAACGCGCCATCGAGGCCTGCAAGGGCGCCGGCGCCAAACGCGCCCTGCCCCTGCCGGTGAGCGCGCCCTTTCACACCCCCCTGATGCAGCCTGCAGCCGAGCGCCTGGCAGCGGATATCGCCGCTACCAGCTTTTCGGCACCGGCCATCCCCATCATTCACAATGTCCACGCCGCTGTGGAATCCGATCCACAGGCGATCCGCCGGCTCATGGCGGAGCAGATCCATAGCCCGGTGCGCTGGGTGGACTGCGTGGCGGCGTTGGGCGAGGCCGGTGCCGGGATCGCCATCGAATGCGGGGTCGGTCGGGTGCTGTGTGGGCTCAACAAGCGCATCGCGCCGGAGATGGCCGCCCATGCCACCGAGGACGAAGCCAGTTTCAAGGCCGCTCTGACAGCAGCCGCAGACTGAGTGCAAGCGTAACCCTGGAGGAATCCTGTATGAGTATTTCGGGTAAGGTCGCGCTGGTGACCGGCGCTTCCCGGGGCATCGGCGCCGCCATTGCCGACGCGCTGGGCGCGGCGGGCGCCATCGTCGTCGGCACCGCCACCACCCAGGCTGGTGCGGAGCGCATCACCGAGCGGCTGAATGGCCTGGGTGTCCGCGGGCAGGGTATGGCCCTCGACGTGCGCGACGGCGATGCGGTGACCAGCGTCATTCAGGCGGTCGAGGCGGACTTTGGTGCACCCTTGATTCTGGTCAACAACGCCGGCATTACCCGCGACAACCTGTTGTTGCGGATGAAGGAGTCGGAGTGGAATGAGGTCGTGGAGACCAATCTGGGCGCGCTGTACCGGTTGAGCAAGGGCTGTGCGCGCCCCATGACCCGGGCGCGCTGGGGGCGCATCATCAATATCGGCTCCGTGGTCGGCGCCATGGGCAATGCCGGCCAGGCCAACTATGCGGCCACCAAGGCGGGGGTCGAGGGTTTCGGGCGCTCGCTGGCCAGGGAGCTGGGTTCGCGGGGGATCACGGTCAACACCATTGCTCCCGGCTTCATCGATACCGACATGACCAGGGAGTTGCCGGAGGCGGGTAGGGAGGCGATGCTGGCCAGCATCCCGCTGGGCAGGCTGGGTCAACCGCAGGAGATCGCCGCCATGGTGGTCTTTCTGGCCGGCGACGGCGGCGCCTATATCACCGGGGAGACCATTCAGATCAACGGCGGTATGTATATGGGCTGAGGTTTTCTGCCGCGTCTGGTCTCGGCAGTTACGCTCCAGGGGTTTTTGGGTAAAATGCGCGCCGTTACCGCGGAGCGCTCTGGCTCCAACGGCACCAGGCCGCCGACCGGAGCCGTCTCACATAACATGTGGCACAACAGGAGTGATGGTTAATCATGAGCAACACACAAGAGCGCGTCATCAAAATGGTTGCCGAGCAGCTGGGGGTCAAGGAAGAGGACGTCAAGCCCGATTCCTCTTTCATCGATGATCTCGGCGCCGACTCGCTGGACACGGTGGAGCTGATCATGGCCCTCGAGGAGGAATTCGATACCGAGATTCCCGACGAGGACGCCGAAAAGCTGACCAGAGTGCAGGATGCGATCGATTACATCGAAAACAATCTGGGCTGATCACGCCCATCCCGTCCCGGACCGCCGGCGTGGGCCGGCGGTATCCCCCCGCTCCATACAGAGTGGCTAGCGCCGCTGTTTCCCAACCCCAGATCCAATGCTCCGGAGCGCCGCGGTGAACAGCCCCTGGCTGGTCAACGGTGCGGTGTGTGACAGGGTGCCGGCCGGCGATCGCGGCCTCCACTATGGCCAGGGGCTGTTCGAGACCATGCGGTTGAGCGGGGGCGAACTGCCGCTCTGGCCGCGCCACCGAGCGCGGTTGTCGCGCGGCGCGCGAACCCTCGGCATCGCCCTGGATGAGGTCCAGGTCGAGGACGAGCTGGCGCGCGCGCGGGCGTTATGGCCGAGCGAGGGCGTGGTCAAGCTCATCGTCACCGCCGGCAGTGGCGGCGAGGGTTATCGTGCCGATGCCGGTGCGGTCTCTACCCGGGTGATCGGTTACCGCCCGGTGCCCGAGCCCCGGGCGCCGCTCCGGCTGCAGGTCTGTTCCCACCGCTTGCCGTGCGCGCCGGCGCTGGCCGGGATCAAGCACCTCAACCGCCTCGATCAGGTGCTGGCGGCGCGTGAACTGGATCCCGGTTGCGAGGGCCTCCTGCTGGACGGCTCGCAGCGGATTGTCGAAGTGTTATCGGGAAATTTTTTCGTCAAGAGCGCGGCCGGCTGGCGGACTCCGCCCCTGACCGGAAACGGCGTCCGCGGCGTGCTGCGCGAGCTGCTGCTGGATACCGTATTTCCCGCTCTCGGTGAAACGCTCGATGAAGCCGATATGACGCTCTCCGAGCTGTGCGCGGCAGAGGCGGCATTCGCCTGCAATGCAGTGCGCGGGATCGAGCCGGTAGCCCGGATCGAGGGTTGGCGTAACCTCGACATCGGCGCGGTCGCGCCGATCAGCGCCGCCCTGCACCGGCTGGTGCCATGTTTCGCCGACTGATTCCCCTTCTTCTGGTCGCGGCGCTGCTGGTGATGGTGGCGCTGGCTTGGCTGTACCACCAGCTCAATGCCCCGCTCCGCACGGGCAGCGGCGTGGAAGTCCTGGTCGTGGAGCCCGGCACGACCCTTATCGGGGTGGCTGGCCGCCTGCAGGCCGAAGGGCTGATCCGCCATCGCTTGCCGCTGCGCCTGTACGTGCGCCTGAGCGGGCGTTCGAGAATCCATGCCGGCGAGTATCGGCTGACGCGGAAAGAGTCGGCGCTGGATCTGCTGGCGCGCCTCGAGCGCGGCGACGTGATTCGTTACAGCATCACCTTTCCGGAGGGCTGGACCCTGGCAGAGTGGCGGGCGATCCTGGCGCGGCAGGCCAAACTGCGCCAGGTCGCGGCGGACTGGAGCGGCGCCGAGCTCGCCGAGGCGCTGGATATCGAACAGGCCAATCCGGAAGGATGGTTTTCGCCCAACACCTATTTCTTCGTCGCCGGAGAATCGGATCTGGACATTTTGGACCGGGCTTACCGGCGGCAAGTGGAGACACTATCCGGACTGTGGGCGGATAGTGCCTCCGGATTGCCCTACCGGGAGCCCTATGAGGCCCTGATCATGGCTTCGCTGGTGGAGAAGGAGACCGGGGTGGCGGCGGAGCGCGCGCGCATCGCCGGGGTGTTTGTGCGCCGTCTGGCGCAGGGCATGCGCCTGCAGACCGATCCCACGGTGATCTATGGACTCGGCGATCGCTATCGCGGCAACCTGACCCGCGCCCATCTTCGCGAGTCCAATGCCTACAATACGTACCATATCGATGGCCTGCCGCCGACGCCGATCGCCAATCCGGGGGATGAGGCATTGCGCGCGGCACTGGCGCCGGCGGATGGCGAAGCCCTGTACTTCGTCGCCCGCGGTGACGGCAGCCATGAGTTCAGCACTACCCTGCAGGAGCACCAGCGCGCCGTACGCCGCTATCAGCTGCAGCGGCGTGCCGATTACCGCTCCTCCCCGAAACCGGAGGCCGATGCCCAGTGACGGCGAGATTCATTACCCTGGAAGGTGGCGAGGGCGTGGGCAAGAGCACCAGCCTGGCGCAGATCGCCGATTTTCTCAGTGAGCGCGGTATCGCCCATGTGGTCACCCGCGAGCCGGGGGGCACGGAGCTGGGGGAGTCCGTGCGTGCCCTGCTGCTCGATGACGGCGCGCGGAGTCTGGACCCGCTCGCTGAACTGCTGCTGGTTTTCGCCGCCCGGGCACAACACCTCGCCCAGGTAATCCGCCCCGCGCTCAGTGCCGGAAGCTGGGTGATCTGTGACCGTTTCACGGATGCCACCTACGCCTACCAGGGCGGTGGCAGAGAGCTTGGTGAAGCCGCCGTCGCGGTCCTCGAACGCCTGGTGCAGGGGGACCTGCGCCCGGACCTGACCCTGGTGCTCGACCTGGATCCGGAGGCCGGGCTGGCGCGCATCCGGGACCGCTCATTGGATCGCTTCGAGCGCGAACAACAAGCCTTTTTCGTCCGCGTGCGCGCCGTTTATCGGCAGCGCGCACTGGCCGAGCCGGACCGCTGCAGGCTGATCGATGCCAGCGCGTCGCCCCGGCGGGTAGGGGCGGAAATCCTCGACCAGATGCGCGCGCTGGTGGAAGCCGATGGCCGCTGAGCGGATTCCGCTGCCCTGGCAGGGGTCGCAGTGGGCAGGGCTGGTAGCGCTGGCCGATTCCGGCAGACTCCCCCATGCGCTGCTCCTGGCGGGGCCTTCGGGAACCGGCAAGACCGCCTTTGCGGCGCGGCTGGCCGAGCTGGTGCTGTGCGCGGAGTCCGGTGCCCAACCCTGTGGCACCTGCCGGCACTGCCGGCTGGCTGCGGCCGGCAGCCATCCCGATCTGATGAACGTTCGGCCAGAGGAACCCGGCAAGGCGATCCTGATCGACGCCGTTCGGACGCTGCGCGATTTCTGCACCGCCCGGCCCCATCAGGGCGGTTGGCGGGTGGCGCTGATCGAGCCCGCCGAAGCGCTCACTCACAGCGCCGCCAACGCGCTGCTGAAGACCCTTGAAGAGCCGGGAACCCAGACCCTGTTGCTGATGATTGCCCACCAGCCCGGCCATTTGCCGGCCACCATTCGCAGCCGGTGCCGCCTGCTCCGCTTCCCCGAGCCGGACCGGCAGACCGCCCTGACATGGTTGCGCGAGCAGCTGCCGGAACGGCAGGATGTCGAGCAACTGCTGCACCATGCCGGCGGCCGTCCGCTGCGCGCGCTGGCGCTGTCCGATACGCGCCGCAGCGAGCAGGTCGTCCGGCTACGGGAGCTGGCCGAGGCGGTGGCCGCTGGCAGTATGGCACCCGCGGATGCGGCGCCGGAAGCGGCCGGACTGGAGTGGGAGCTGGCCACTGATGCCCTGGCGATCCTGCTGCGCGAGCACGCCGGTTCTGCCCTTGCCGAGCGGGGGGGAGTGCCACAGCTGGCGGTATTTCGCTGCTTCGATGAACTGGTCAGGGCGCACCGCGAGCGCGCGGCCAATACCAACCTCAGCGCCGACCTGGTCTGGGACCGGCTGTGGTTGGCCTGGCGCCGGGCGGCGGCCGCCGGCGGTGGCTGACTCCGGCCCCGCTGTGCTAGGCTGGCGATGGCCACCGCCCGGTGTGGTGGCTATCTTGGGTCAACGATCAACCAACGAGAGCGGATCGATGCGAGCCTCGGGCGGCAACCTGCGTAACGGGATTCTCAATCTCACCCTCAAGGACGCCGGTGAAATCCACGCGAGCTTCATGCCCTTCATCGAGAACGGCGGCCTGTTCGTTCGCACCCACAAGGAATACGGCCTGGGCGATCAGGTCTTCGTGTTGCTCGATCTGGTCGATGAGCCGGAGAAGATCCCCCTCACCGGGCACATCGTCTGGATCAACCCCGTGGGCAGCAGTTCCCGACCCCAGGGCATCGGCATCCAGCTCGGCGCCGACTACGCCGAAGTGGTAACCAAGCTGGAAAACCATCTCGCGGGCATGCCCAGCGCCGATCGCTTCTCGCACACGCTCTGATCGACGCCATGCTGATCGATTCGCACTGCCATCCGGACCGTTTGGATCTGTCTGCCTACGACGGTTCCCTGGATGCCCTGCTCACCGAGGCCAGGTCGGCGGGGTTGGGCGCGCTGCTGGCGGTGGGAATCGATCTGGAGTCCTCGCGGGAAATGATTCGCCTGGCGGCACGCCACGCCGACCTTCATGCCAGCGTCGGCGTCCACCCCCTGCAGGAGCGTCCGACGGCGCTGCCCGACGAGGACCTGTTGCTCGAACTGGGCGCCAGCACCGGGGTGGTGGCGATCGGCGAGACGGGCATCGACCGCCACTACGACAGCGACAATCTCGACTGGCAGCGCGAAAGCTTTCGCATCCACGCCAGGGTCGCGCGGCGCCTGGGCAAGCCCCTGGTGGTGCACTCCCGGGACGCCCGCGCCGAGACCCTGGAAGTGCTGCGCGAAGCGGTGGATCCCGAGGTCGGCGGGGTGTTGCACTGTTTCACCGAAAACTGGGACATGGCCAGGGCCGCGATCGAGCTCGGGTTCTATATCTCCTTCTCCGGAATCGTCACTTTCCGCAACGCCGGCGAACTTCGCGATGTCGCCGCCCGCGTACCCCTGGATCGCCTGCTGGTGGAGACCGACGCGCCCTGGCTGGCACCCGTGCCCTTTCGCGGCAAGACCAACCGGCCCCAGTATGTCGCCGAGGTGGCGCGCTGCGTCGCGGCGCTGCACGGCCTCGGCCAGGCCGAGTTCGACGAGCGGATCGCGGCCAACTTCTCGAGCCTGTTCGGGGTCGAGCTGGCTGTGGCGCAGGCCTGAGTCGAGCGCCCCGGACGTGGAGCTCCAGATTCAGGCCATGCTGGCATTGCAGGACGAGATCAATGCGCACATCCATCCGCACTGGCGCGGACAGGGGTATCCCTGGTACCGGGCGATCTGGGTGGAATGTGCCGAACTGCTCGATCACTACGGATGGAAATGGTGGAAGCACCAGACGCCCGATCTGGAGCAGGTGCAACTCGAATTGGTGGACATCTGGCATTTCGGGCTCAGCGACCTGCTGACGCGGGCGGTGCCCGCGGCGCGGATTGCGGCGGCCTTGCAGCAGGTACCGGCGGTGCCCGCACCGGCTGGCGCCGAAGCATTTCGCGATGCGGTAGAGCACTTTGCAGCGAACACCCTGGGCGCGCGCAATTTCGATCTGCCCGGTTTCGCCGCGCTGATGCATGCCGCGGGCCTGGATGTCGACCGACTGTATCGCAGCTATGTGGGCAAGAATGTACTCAACCGCTTCCGTCAGGACCGTGGCTACCGGCAGGGCACCTACCGCAAGCGTTGGGGGGATCGCGAGGACAACGAATGGCTGGTGATCCTCAGCGCCCGGCTGGACCCGGCCAGCGAAACCTTTGCCGCCGAACTGTACGCCGCCCTGGGCGCCTGCTACGAGACCGTCCCCGGCGGGTGAAATCGCCACTGCGATCCGTATAATTGGCGGCCTTTCGGCCCCGACTTCCCGTTCCCACCCGACTACGGAGATATCTTAGTGAAAGCACCCGTTCGCGTTGCCGTCACCGGAGCGGCTGGACAGATCAGCTACTCCCTATTGTTCCGCATCGCCGCCGGGGAGATGCTCGGCCCGGATCAGCCGGTGATCCTGCAGTTGCTGGAGATCACGCCGGCGCTGCCCGCGCTGGCGGGCGTCGCTATGGAACTCGAGGACTGCGCCTTCCCGTTGCTCGCCGGCAGCGTCCAGACCGATGATCCCAAGATCGCCTTCCGCGATGCCGACTACGCACTGCTGGTCGGGGCCCGGCCGCGCGGCCCCGGCATGGAGCGCAAGGATCTGCTCGAAGCCAACGCCAATATCTTTTCCGTGCAGGGCAAGGCCATCAATGATTGCGCCAGCCGCGGCATCAAGGTGCTGGTGGTCGGCAACCCGGCCAACACCAACGCCTTGATCGCCCAGCGCAACGCACCGGACATCGATCCCCGCCAGTTCACCGCCATGACCCGGCTGGACCACAACCGGGCGCTGACCCAGGTGGCAGTCAAGACCGGGACCACAGTCAATGATCTGCGCCGGATGACCATTTGGGGCAACCACTCCGCGACCCAGTACCCGGATCTCCATCACACCTTGGTGAAGGGCCGTCCGGCACTGGACCTGGTCGAGCGCTCCTGGTACCAGAACGAGATGATCCCCCTGGTCCAGCAGCGTGGCGCCGCGGTGATCAAGGCGCGCGGCGCGTCCAGCGCCGCCTCTGCAGCCAATGCCGCGCTCGCCCATATGCGCAGCTGGGCATTGGGCTCTCCCGCCGACGACTGGGTGAGCATGGGCGTGTTCAGCGACGGCAGCTACGGGATCGCCGAGGGTTTGATTTATTCATTTCCCTGTGTCTGCGAGGGCGGCGCCTGGCGTATCGTGCAGGGCTTGGAAATCAATGAGTTTTCCCGGCAGAAAATGACCGAGACCGAAACCGAGCTCCGTGAGGAGCGCGACGCGGTCGGCCATCTGCTGCCCTGAGTCGGGGCTGAGGAGATCCGGCGTGGCGTTTCCCAAGATCGGCAATCTGGCGCCGGCATTCCAACTGCCGAACCAGCGCGGCGAACCCGTGGTGCTGCGCGATTTTCGCGATCGCAAGGCCGTGGTGCTGTACTTCTATCCCAAGGCGATGACGCCCGGTTGTACCACCCAGGCCTGCGGCTTGCGCGATAGCCGGCAGGCCTTTGCCGAGCTGGATACGGTGGTGCTGGGCATCAGCCCGGATCCGGTGCCGCGGCTGGCCCGATTTGCCGACCGCGACAGCCTGGAGTTCGACCTGCTGTCCGATGCCGACCACCAGATCGCCGAGCGCTATGGTGCCTGGGGGCTCAAGAAGTTCATGGGACGCGAGTTCATGGGTATCCTGCGTACCACCTTCATCATCGGCCGCGACGGGCGCCTGCGCCACATAATGGACAAGGTCAAGACCAAGAGCCATCACCAGGACGTGCTGGACTGGTTGCGTGAACACGCCGTCTGAATCGGCGGGTATATCTATCAGAGGAAACCTAGATGTCGTTTTTCATTCCGTCCGCCTGGGCCCAGGCGGCGCCGGGCGCAGAGCCCAACCCCATGTTCACCCTGTTGCTGTTCGGCGGGCTCTTCCTGTTCATGTACCTGATGGTGATCCGGCCGCAGCAGAAGCGGCGCAAGGAGCACGCCAAGCTGGTCGCCAATCTCGACAAGGGCGACGAAGTGGCCACCACGGCGGGGATTCTGGGCCGCATCACCCGTATCGAGGGAAACTACGTGGTGCTGGAAGTCTCCGACAAGGTCGAGCTGAAGTTGCAGCGCGAGGCGGTCCACGCGGTGCTGCCCAAGGGAACCCTGAAGGCCATCTGAGGGTTTCTCCGTGCAACCGCCGGCGGTGACCTTTCCCGAACGGCTTGCACTGGCGCGGCTGCCGACCCCGCTCGAGCCCCTGGAGCGGATCAGCGCCGAACTCGGCGGGCCGCGCATCTGGGTCAAGCGCGACGACCTCACCGGTTGTGCCGCCACCGGTAACAAGGTCCGCAAGCTGGAGTTCACCCTGGCCCGCGCCCTGGCCGCCGGCGCCGATACCCTGATCACCGCCGGTGGCCTGCAGTCCAACCATTGCCGCGCCACCGCCATCCTGGGCGCCCGCCTGGGCTTGCGGGTGCACCTGCTGTTGCGCGAGGAGGGCGACTCGTCATCCACCCAGGGCAACCTGTTGCTCGGCCTGCTCGCCGGTGCCGAAATATCCCGCTACAGCAAGCCGTTTTATCGCGCCCACCTCGATGAGCTCTACGCCAGTTGGGGTGAGCGCTATCTGGCGCGGGGCGCAACGCCCTGGGTCATCCCGGTGGGTGCCAGCGACGGCACCGGCGTCTGGGGCTATATCGGCTGCGCGGCGGAACTGGCGGCGGACTTCGCCGCCGCGAATATCCGCCCCGGCGCCATCATCCATGCCACGGGGTCCGGCGGCACCCAGGCCGGCCTGACCGCCGGCGCCTCCATTTATGGGCTCGGCTGCCCGGTGATCGGTGTGGCGGTATGCGACGACGCCGCCTACTTCCACGACAAGGTGCGCGCCGATCTCCGCGACTGGGCCGCGCGCTATCGCCCGCCGATCGACGTCGAGCAACTCGCGATCGAGGTCGAAGATGGCTACATCGGCGCGGGATACGGCCGCGCCGGGCCCGAGGTCTTCGCGACCATCCGTCGCCTGGCGTGCACCGAAGGGCTGGTCCTCGATCCGGTCTACAGCGGCAAGGCTTTTCACGGCTTGACCGAAGAGATCCGCGCCGGCCGCTTTGCCGGCGTCACCGACCTGGTATTCATCCATACCGGAGGGATATTCGGCCTGTTGGCGCAGGCTGATCAGCTTGAATCGTCGCCTTGAGTGGCGGCGGAGATACCACTCACAACAGACGGCAGGCCCTAAAAACTGCTGTTCGATGGATGGGCAAACGCAGCGTCCCCGGCACCGCCGGGTCAGGTCGTGGTTGCATGGCGATAGGGGAGTACCCGATTAGGCCAGTTCTTCAATTCGCGTTTAGCCCGTACGCACGAGACATAAGAATGTCTTTCCAATGGGACTCTCTGTCTAGGATATCCTGATGACTGGCATGCAGATCTGCAATCTCCAGGATGGAGTACCGAAATTCCTTGGCCCGATCCGTCCCCTCTTCAGCTAAGAGCTTACGGAGCTCTATATTTCCACCGTGCCCGTGTGCCGCATAAGAAGACCAGCGCTGCCAGATTCCGCCCTCTCCCGCAGCGCTACCGACGTAAAGCTTCCCAGATACCGTATCCGATATTAAATAAACGCCAGCAACGTTGGATAACGCTGTACGCCAGGACTCCAATGACTGCCGGACAATCAACTCAAGCTCTTCCTTCGTGAGATTAACGGCTTTAAATCCTGGAAACTCGCCAATGGATAGTTGTTCGCCAAATATTTTGCTTAGCTGAATCTTGTCAGCCCAATTTTCTGCGTTTAAATAGGATTGACGTCCTGGCCGGCGGAACGCCGCAACAAGCCGGCCATTCATCTCCTTGCAGCTTTGGTCCTCGGTCAGCTCGTACCAGTATTCTTTTTTTCCTTCAACCCATTCAGGCGCAGTCGAATGATGCACCCCAGCAAAAAGCCACCTATCTGAGCCCGGAAGACTGATTAGCGAAACCACCAATTTTCTCTCAAAATTCTTCCGCCTTTGCCAACGCTGCCACTCCTCAAACTTGCCCGCGAGGTAAACATCAATGGGGTTTTCAATTCCGTTCCAACTCGCAAGATGGACCTTTGCCTTGTCAGGGCGAATACTTGGGTTCAGGATGGATAGAAGGTCAAATATTCTCATGACTGCGATGGCCTAACATTGAGCATCTGGAAATCTTCCGTGTTGAAAAACGGAAGATTTCCGCATATCCCGTACGATCCTTGCCAGCCGAGTGTATCCCGGATCAGGCAACCCTTCGATCAAAAAATCGTCGCGTAGCAATTGCTTGAAAATTCCATCGCTGCGCTTCCATGCGTCCTGATACAAGCGGGCCGCTGCGCAATTCTGGAACATTTCTGCGTAGCCCGCCTGTTCGCAGAAATTCGATGTTGGCCAGCGCGGGTGCCAAGGCGCCGGCATCGGGCACGCCCCGCTCGGGTGTGGGTCGCAGCGTAGCCCGGCGCTCTGCAGATGATCAATACAAACCGGCCCAGAGGCCGAGGCGGCCCAAGTGCGCCAGGCCCGGCGGGGGTTCAGACCCCGGCGGAGAGTTCGGCCAGCAGTTGCTCGATATGGGTATCGCGGGTGCCCAGGGCGCGCAGCGCGGCCGCGAGATCGAGCAGGTAGTCGAGGTTGGCGCCGCTGGGTCCGTGCGCGGCGGCGATCTGGCGGGCGATATCGGCGGCCGGCGCCGGGCCCAGGAACGCCGGGTTGTCGGCGGTGGCGACGTAGAGCAGCCCGGCGACTGTCTCGCCGCCGGTCAGGTGCAGGGTGGTGTCGAGGCGCAGGTAACCGTTCTTCTCGCGGTGGTCGAGGTGGGCGAAGACCGCGCCCCGGATGCGGTAGGCGACGCCATGGCAGTGCTGGCCCGGCGCCGCGGTCAGGGTGACCACCCGGCCGGGGGACTCGGGCGTGCCGCGATGGTCGTGGGAGCCCTGCCAGAAGCGCCGCGCCCATCCCTGGATATGGGCTCCGCGCCGTTCCAGATAGGGGAAGTCGGCCTTGAAGATCAGCGATCCGTAACCGAACAGCCAGACCTCGTCGTCGTCGGCCAGGGCATGGTTGCGGCGGTTGATGGCGCTGGTGTCAATGACCATGGCGGGTTGCGGGTGTTAGGCTTGGCGGACGCGGGGTCTGGATGGTAATTGATCTGGATCAATTGGTGGTGCCGGCAGGCGATTACGGTGGTGCCGGCGGACGGTTACCATGCGCGGCGCCGAGGCAGTTCAGAATGGGCAGGGGAAACATGGAGCGCGGACCTTTTCTCACCCTGCTCTTCGATCCGGCAAGGGTGTTTCGCGAATTGGCCGACGCGGAGCGAACGCGCATCCGCGCGATCCAGCGCTACCTGCCCCTGTTGCTGCTGCTCCCGCCCGCCTGCGCGGCCCTGGGGGGCATCGTCTTCGGCTGGCGTCTGGGCGCCTCGGAACCGCTCTATCTGGGTACCGCTCAGGCGGTGATCGTGAGTCTGCTGTATCTGTTCGCGCTCTGTTTCGGCTTTTTCTCCACCGTGGCGCTGGCGCGCTGGATGGGGGTGACCTATGGCGCCGAGGGCTCCTATCGGGTCTATGTGGCGCTGTTCACCGTGGTCTGCGCGCCGCTCGCCGTCGCCAGCCTGGCGCACCTGTTTCCCCATGTGTTTTTCAATGTGCTGGTGATGATTCCGGCGGTGATCTGGAGCATGGCACTGCTCTACCGCGGCCTGCCGGTGGTGCTCCACATCCCGCCGGAGCGGGGCATGCTGATGTCCTCGGCGCTGGTGGGCTGGCTGCTGGTCGCGGCGGTGAGCCTGCTGGGGATCAGCGCCGGACTGTGGACCGCCGGCCTGGGGCCGGCGATCAGAATCTGAGGGAGCCGCTGGCGGATGCAGAGACAGAATCCGGAAATCTACGAGGACCGCGTGGTCGTCAGGCTGGTCCAGTTCTCGGTGCTGTGGGCCGTGCTGGGCATGGCGGCGGGAGTCTGGGTGGCCGCCGAGTTCCTCTGGCCGACCCTGGACTTCGGCCAGTTCTGGCTGTCGTTTGGCCGCCTCCGGCCGCTGCATACCAATGCCGTGATCTTCGGCTTCGGGGTCTCGGCACTGATGGCGACCGGCTTCTACAGCGTGCAGCGCACCTCTCACGTGCGCCTGTTCCTGCCCGGGCTGGCCTGGTTCTGCTGTTACGCCTGGCAGCTGGTGGTGCTGCTGGGCGGCCTGTCGCTGCTCGCCGGCTGGACTTCGAGCAAGGAATACGCCGAACTGGAATGGCCTTTCGATATCGCCATCGCCCTGATCTGGGTGTGCTTCGGTATCGTGTTCTTCGGCACCATCGCCCGCCGCCGGATCCGGCCGATCTATATTTCCAATTGGTTCTACGGCGGGCTGATCATCGTCATCGCCATGCTTCATATCGTCAACAGTCTGGCGCTGCCGGTGACCCTCGACAAGTCCTATTCCCTGTACGCGGGTGCCCAGGACGCCATCGTGCAGTGGTGGTACGGGCACAACGCGGTTGGCTTCCTGCTCACCGGCGGGTTCCTGGGCATGCTCTATTACTTTCTGCCCAAGCAGGCGGACCAGCCGATCTGGAGCTATCGGCTGTCGGTGGTGGCATTCTGGGCCTTCACCTACAGCTATATCTGGGCCGGCCCCCACCACCTGCACTACAACGCGGTGCCGGAGTGGGTGCAGTCGACGGCCATGGTGATGAGCCTGGTGTTGCTGGCGCCGTCCTGGGCCACCCTGATCAATGGCGTGATGACGGTGAGCAAGGCCTGGGCAAAACTCAAGCGCGATCCGGCGCTGAAGTTCATCGTGCTGTCGCTGGCGTTCTACGGCCTGGCGACCTTCGAGGGGCCGATGATGGCGATCCGCAGCGTCAATGTGGTCAGCCATTTCACCGATTGGACCATCGGCCATGTGCACTCCGGCGCCCTGGGCTGGAACGCCATGGTGACCTACGGCACCTTCTACTTTCTGGTGCCGCGGCTGGTGGGCGCGGAGTTGCACAGCACGCGGCTGGCCAACCTGCATTTCGTGCTCGCCCTCGCCGGTACTCTGCTGTACATCCTGGCGATGTGGGCAAGTGGTGTCTCCCAGGGGCTGCTCTGGCTCAGTGTCGATCGGCTCGGCGAACTCAGCTTCGGCTTCCGCGACATCATGGCCGGCATGCGCCCCTACTATGGGCTGCGCCTGGTCGCCGGTCTGCTGTTCTGGGGCGGCACCCTGCTGATGGCCTATAACCTGTTCATGACCTTGCGCGGGCGCCGCACGGTGGCGGTCTCGCCGCCCCCGGTCGCCGAGCCCTGGCGGTTGGAACGCGGTGCCGCCGGTATCGCCACCGAGAGGGCGCGCGCGTGAACGCTCTCGAACTGCACAAGAAAATCGAAGAGAACGCCGGCCTGCTGATCTTCGGCATCCTCCTGGTATCGGCCATCGGCGGCCTGGTGCAGGTGCTGCCCAGCCTGTTCCAGGAGTCGCTGAGTACGCCCTTGTCTGGCACCCGGGTGTACGACGCGGTGGAGCTGACCGGCCGCGACATCTACATCCGCGAAGGCTGCCACGTCTGCCATTCCCAGCAGGTGCGTCCCCTGGTGGCGGAGGTCGAACGCTATGGACCCTACTCGCGGGCCGGAGAGTTCGTCTACGACCGCCCCTTCCTGTGGGGGTCCAAGCGCACCGGGCCCGATCTGCACCGGATCGGTGGCAAGTACAGCGATATCTGGCATGAGGTGCACCTGCTCGACCCGCGCCAGGTGGTGCCGGAGTCGATCATGCCGGCCTATCCCTGGCTGGCCGAGCGACCGGCGGCCGGGGTCGGTGACATCCAGGCCAAGTTGCGTGTCCTGCGCCGGCTGGGACATCCGTATGCGGATGCGGACATTGCCGCCGCGCCCCAGCGCCTGGAGGGGCTGCGCGAGATCGACGCCCTGATTGTCTATCTGCAGATGCTGGGCACCGGGCTGGACGCGGACGCTGCAGATGCCGCAGACGCGCACGGGGGGCATTGAAATGGTCTGGTTTCTGTTTCTCGGCGACATGCTGGTGATGCTGTTCATGGTAGTGGTGGTCACCTGGCTGTCGTTGCGCTCCACCCGGGAGACACTGGATTTCAGTGCCCGCATCCCTTTGCAGGACGAGCAGGATGAGCAGGATGATGGCTGACATGCCGACGGATTTCTGGAGCGGCTGGATCATCCTGCTGTCGGTGCTCAGCTTTGGCGGCCTGTTGTGGCTGGTGCTGAGCGTCTATTTCCTGCGCGCCGGCCCGGAGCGGGGCAAGGTGTCCGGCGAGGATCCGGTATGGGACGAGAACCTGCATGAGGGGGACAATCCGGCGCCGTTCTGGTGGTTCTGGCTGTTGCTCGCGGCCATGGTGTTCAGCGTCATCTACCTGATGCTGTACCCCGGCTTCGGTTCCTATGCCGGCGCACTGAAGTGGTCCCAGGGTGGGCAGTTCCGCGAGCACCAGCGCGAATTCGTTGCCGAGTTCGCGGCGCGCCGCACCGAGCTGGCCGACCGGGACCTCGCGGCGCTGGCCGCGGACCCCGAGCTGATGGCGGTCGCGCAGGGCCTGTTTCGGCAGCACTGCGCAGCCTGTCACGGCAGTGACGCGCGCGGCCAGGCCCAGCTGTTTCCCGACCTGCGCGACGCCGCCTGGCAGTGGGGCGGCGGCCCGGACCGCATCGAGCAGACCATCCGTCAGGGCCGGACGGCGGCCATGCCCGCCTGGGGCGCGGTGCTCGGCGAAGAAGACCTGGGCGCGGTCGCCGACTACGTCGGTCAGCTGGCCGGCGGGGCTCCGGAGGACCATCCCGGCGGGGCCGTTTTCGGGCAATATTGCGCCGCCTGCCACGGCCCGGGCGGCGATGGCAACCCGGCGCTCGGCGCGCCCCGCCTCAATGACGCGATCTGGCTCTACGGGGGCGAGCTTCCGGCCATCACCACGTCCATCGGCCAGGGCCTGTCTCTTATACACATCTCCGAGCCCACGAGACTAGGCATGATCT
>OJBO01000161.1_pt1 | contig 41296 bp, 40 predicted proteins | sample 1590461 | NCBI WGS metagenome assembly OJBO01 (sample SAMN05416836, study PRJEB24817) | seawater metagenome | isolation source: Sea water | place: Canada:Atlantic | collected 2013-07 | reverse complement strand
GGCGGCACCGGCTGAAGTCGTGGAACGACATTCCGCATGAATCATCGGACAACTATCTTGACAGACTCCGTAACAAGGTCCGTAGATCGATTTTCGGACAAATCGAAACGCTTGGATCACTAGCCTTTTTCTCCCTGTTTCACGATCACCATATGCTCAATCCTTCCCGTCTTATATCTTATGATCGGGTGATAGTAGATCACTGCAACAGCGTATTTCGCCTGCCTGGCTTCCGCGAGATAGGTGTTTTCGATTACCTGGGACAGCTTGTCGCTCAATGCTCGGTTCCCCGAGACTTCCGCGGCGACAAGGTTGTCCAACATCTTTCCGAGGCGGATATCTTGCCGTTTCGCAGCAGAAAAGTAGTCGCCAAGATCGAAGAACAGCGCGGGATCGGGAAACTGCTCGCCGTCGATTTCGTGGACGACGACAACCGCATCGCCCACTTTATCGGTCGATCTGGAAAAAAGATTCCAGGAGAAGAATGGGTAGAACTCGGCTCTTCCCTGGCGTGGTCCGGTAAGGGCCACAATCGGATAGAAAATCAGCGCGGCGATCAACAACGCCCGCCGTGCCCGGTACCCGTTCTTTCTGGTCAAGCGATCGTCTCCTGTCTTTTGATATCGCGCCGGATGCGCTGCGCTTATCGAGCCTGAGAGGCATCCGCGCCCTACGACTGATCCCGGTCCAGCGTGGTTTGCCGGGCCCGGAAGCGGATCTCCTCCAGCAGCTTGCGGTTGGCGGCCTGCAGGTCGGCAACGAAGGCAATCAGAATGCTCTGGAAGCCGATGGTGAGCAGGGCGCCGGCGAGGATGACCGATTGCAGGTGGCCGTCGCCGTCGCCGGACAGGTAGTAATACAGAAACCGCAAACCGAGCAGGCAGCCGGTGCCGAACAGCAGCAGGCCGATGGTGCCGAAGAAGCGGAACGGCCGGTAGATGACGAAGATGCGGATGATGGTGACGATGCTGCGGCGGATGTAAGAGGGAATGCTCTTCACCAGCCGCGAGGGGCGCAGTTCGCCGTTGACACGAATGGGCACCGAGGCGACGGCCATGTTGCGCTGCCCGGCCTGGATGATGGTTTCCAGGGTGTAGGTGTAGTCGTTGAACACCATCATCCATTGCGCGGCCTGCCGCGACCAGGCGCGGAAGCCGCTGGGCGCATCTGGGACGTTGGACTTGCTGGCCATGCGCACCACCCGGCTGCCCAGGCGCTGGAGGAATTTCTTGGCCGGCGAGAAGTGCTCGATGGCCGCGATCGGCCGCGCGCCGATCACGATTTCCGCGGTACCGGCCAGGATGGGCGCGGTGAGCAGGGGAATGTCGTCGGCGTTGTACTGGTTGTCGGCGTCGGTGTTGACGATGACATCGGCGCCGCGCGCCAGACAGGCGTCGAGGCCGGTCATGAAGCCGCGCGCCAGGCCCTGGTTGTGGGGATGGCGGACGACGTGGTCGACGCCGTGGGCGCGGGCTACCTCCGCCGTGCCGTCGGTGCTGCCGTCGTCTATCACCAGCCATTCCACGGTGTCGAAACCCTCGACCGCGCGCGGCAATGCGGCGAGCGTGACGGGCAGGGCCTCGGCCTCGTTGTAGCAGGGGATCTGGATGATCAGTTTCATGGCGGTCCTTCGTCGAGTGCGTTCGGCGGATATTTTGCCGGATGCGCCCGTCGCTTCCGGCCTGCAACAACCTACAACGGCCCGCCACCTCGTAGGGTGGATAAGCCGCAGGCGCATCCACCGAAGGCGGCAGCAGCCACCGGCGCCGTGGCAGCGGATGCGCTGCGCTTACCCTCCCGGCACCCTTATCCTACGGGTTGTTGGCAACCGGCGCCGCGGCCAACAACCGCCCGCACAGGCCGTAATGATCGAACCCCGGGTCGCCGTCGTAATGGCGGCACATGTCGCCGAGCATCGCCTTCCAGGGCGCGTCTTCCGGCGCCTCGGTGGCCGGCCACCACACCATTTCCGCGGTATCGAGCAGAATCAACTCGTCCTTGAGCACCGGCGACATGCTCAGCAACCAGTGCCCGCGCACCACGGCGCGCAACTTGGTGGCGATGGTGGCGTCGATCAGATCCGGGCGCATCACTACCTTGCCGGCGGCGTTCACCATGTAGTAGCGCGCGGTTTCCGAGAGCAGCTGCCGCTCGTCGATGTCACTCTGCATCAGCGCCATGGAGGTGAGCGCGGATTCCAGGTAGATACCCCGCTCCGGCGGTATGGGGCCGAGCAGCGAATGGCCGTCCATGCCCGGCCAGGGCGCGGTCAGGGCGCCGGCCCCGGTCAGCAGGTCGGCGACCGTGGGGGCGATGTCGATCAGCGATACCGTCTGCGGATTACGCGCCGGCAGCACCGCGACCCGGCCGGCGCCCTCCCCGCGCAGGCCGTAGCCGCGCAGCGCCAGCATCACCCGATATTGCCCCTGGCTGAGCACATTGGTGCCGTGGCCGATCGTATTGGTCTCCACCACGATTTCGGAATCGGTACCGGGCTGGGCAATATCCCTTTCCAGCAGGAAGCTGTCGCCGTGGTCGGAGAGCAGCACCACCAGGGTGTTGTCGAGCAGGCCCTGTTCCGCCAGCCCGGCCATCAGGTCGCCGAACTGGCGGTCGGCCTGCTTGAGCAGCATGCGGTAGAAGTAGTGATAGCGGCGGTCACCCTGGGGATGGAACTCCATGTCATCCAGCTCATCGACCGCATTGGAGACATAGGGGTAGTGGGGCAGCAGGAAGTGCAGCGCCAGGAACAGCGGCTGCTCGCCGCCCTCGGCCAGTTCCGCCAGCACCGCGTCTGTGTAGGCCTGCGGGTCGTAGTTGTAGGGCCGGCCGCGGTTCAGGTACAGGTAGGGAAACAGGTGCTCGGCGATGGGGCGGTGGGAGACCAGGTTGACCAGCGGATGGTCGAAGTAGCTGATCAGCAGGTCGAGCACGCCATGCTTTGGCCCTACCACGGCGTCGAACCCGAAGCTCTCGTCGACGGCGCTGAAATGGCGCTCGTCCATGGCCAGTACCGAGCGGTAGCCCAGCGCTTGCAGCCAGTGGCCCAGGGTGGCGTCGCGGCTGACCCGGTCGTTGCCGATCAGGTTCTCGCGGGCGCCGCTGTTGATGGGCTCACGGCCGGTGAGGGCCGCCATCCAACCGCCGAAGGTGCGGCCCAGCGGCGTGTAGGCGGTGTCGAACAGCCGCGCCTCGCGCAGGAAGGCATCGATATTGGGGGTGAGGCGGCTGTGGCCGTTGACCAAGCCGGTCTCGTCCGGGCGCAGGGAATCCACGCCAATCAGCAGGATATTGGGTTTGGTCGGGTCCCGGGAGCCGACCGCCCCGCCGCCCGTGGCCGGCGGCGTCCACAGCCCCAGGGCGGCGATGGCCGCCAGGCCCAGGCCCACCGCCGCGGGCGCCAGCCATGCCCCCCGCCGCCGCGCCCAGCAGGCCAGGCTGACCAGCAGGGATACGGCAAACAACCCGCCGATGGCCATCAGCACCGGCCCCTCCACCAGGCCGGGGGCGCGGCGCAGAAAGGCACTGGGCACCAGCGGAAACCAGCGGGTATTGAGGATGAATACCGCCAGCAGCGCCAGCGCCACCAGCAACAGCTGGATCAGCCGCAGGGTGCGCCTGGGTGCATCCAGGGCCGCCAGCCAGCCGGCGCTGGCCAGCCACAGGCCGGCCGCGAAAGCGATATGCACGGTCAGCAGGCCCAGGGCAAACAGCGCGGCGTCGGCCCAGAAGCCGGGGCTCGCCAGCACGCCGCCCACCAGCCGCTCGACATGGGGCTCCATACTGAGGCCGCCCTGGAAGGGCGCCACCAGCCGCGCCAGCAGCAACACCAGCAGCAGCAGCGAGAGGCTCAGATAGAAAGGGAAGAAACGGGGGGCATGGCCGGCCATGGGATCCTCGCGTCTGGCTGGCAGATCAGTGGTTCAACGGCGCTATGCCGCTAGGCGAGCATAACCCGTCGTAAAACCCTTGGCATTGCATCAGGTCCTGCAAAAACGGCAACGGGGGCACAGCCCCCGTTGCGCGCTTGCCGGATGGCTCCGGCAGATTACCGGCGCTGCCCTTACGGACGGCAGCCGGAGGGCAGGTATTTGATCTCCATACTGGGAGTGATGCCGGTGACGCCTTCGTTCAAACCGTAGCACGCCCAGTTGGCAATGGAACCGATCGAGTTGCCGGCAGCGATATTGCTCAAAACCGTGCCTGCAGAGTTGGCCGGGGCAAAAGCGAAGATGGCGTTCCGAACCTTACCGGAAACCGGCGAGGAGTTGCGCATGGTGAGTTCGATGGCGCAACCTTTGTGAGTCGCATTCGCCGTATAGCGGCCGCCCGCGCTGTTGCGATAGATGCTGTCGGTCGGACACTCGCCCTGGGTCATGGCGAATTCGCTGATCGAGACCTTCACGGCACCGGCCTGAGCCACTGCTTCAGAGACCTGCGAACGGGCCACATAGTCCTGGTACAGGGGCAGGGCCACCGCGGCCAGGATGCCGATGATCGCGACCACGATCATCAGTTCGATCAGGGTAAAACCCTTTTGCTTGTCGTGTTGTTGCATGTTCATGCTCCTTCAATGGATTCAAAAGCAACGCGTTTTGATGGGCCGCCAAGCGCTCTGGCGCAACGCGGGCTCGAGGCTCCATACAAATAGGATGCCAACATTTTTTATTCTTGTGATTCAATGGGTTGTGGAAAAATGTGATGCAGATCACATGACCTTAAGCCGCGCCAGGTGACGATGTTTGTCAACCGTCGCGGTAATTCACAGCAATGCGCCATTCATACCAGAAAAACAACCGTTGGCCGCCCCGGAAAACCGTCCTTCAACTCTTGGTGGATGCGCCCGGGGATTAGCCACCCTACGAGGTTCGCGCCATTCCGTGGCGATGGCGCATCCGGCGTTTCCCGGGGGCGAACCACCGCGCAACCTTTTTGGTGGATGCGCCTGCGGCTTATCCACCCTACAGGGTTCGCGCCATTCCGTGGCGATGGCGCCGAATCCCGCTGCTCCGCGATATTTTGGTGGATGCGCCTTCGGCTTATCCACCCTACAGGGTTCGTGCCATTCCGTGGCGATGGCGCCGAATCCGGCCGCCCCGCGATATTTTGGTGGATGCGCCTGCGGCTGATCCGCCCCACGGCCGGTTGACGCGCTCGCCATGTGTATACATACTTCATTTCATACACATCGGCAACCTGCGGAGGGGCTGAATACCATGCGCACCAATATCGAGATTGATGACAAGCTGATGAGCGATGCACTCAAGGCGACCGGTTTGAAAACCAAGAAAGAAGCCGTGGAACTCGGTCTGAGGACGCTGATCAGGCTGAAAAAACAAGAAGACATCAAGCGATTCCGGGGCAAGCTGGAGTGGTCTGGTGATCTCGACGAGATGAGAAGCGCTTGATGATGCTGGTTGATTCCAGTGTCTGGATCGACTACTTCAGCGGTAACGATTCCCCGGAAACCGATTTCCTGGACGGCGTGCTGGGAGTGCGCGCCGTGGCAATAGGCGATTTGATCCTCGCTGAAGTTCTCCAGGGTTTCAGGCACGACAAAGGCTATAGAACCGCCAGGCGCTTGCTTGAGGAAGTGACCCTGTTCGAATTGCTTGGCAAGAAAATGGCCATCAAAAGCGCGGATAATTTTCGTGAATTACGAAAAAAGGGGCTTACCATCAGGAAGACGGCCGATGTGATCATTGCCTCTTTTTGCATTGAGCATGGCCTTCCCTTGCTGTTTGCAGACAGGGATTTCAAGCCGTTCGTAGAGCACCTCGGACTGCGGGATGCGCTTTACACATGACGCCTCGCTGGCGTTTCCCGGGGGCGAACCACCGCGCAGCCTTTTCGGTGGATGCGCCTGCGGCTTATCCACCCTACAGGGTTCGTGCCATCCGGTGGCGATGGCGCCGAGCCCGGCCGCCCCGCGACGTTTTGGTGGATGCGCCTTCGGCTTATCCACCCTACGGGGTTCGTGCCATCCGGTGGCGAGGGCGCCGAATCCGGCCGCCCCGCGGCATTTTGGTGGATGCGCCTGCGGCTTATCCACCCTACGGGGTTCGCGCCATCCGGTGGCGATGGCGCCGAGCCCGGCCACCCGGGACATTTTGATGGATGCGCCCGGGGATTAGCCACCCTACAGGGTTCGTGCCATTCCGTGGCGATGGCGCCGAATCCGGCCGTCCCGCGACATTTTGGTGGATGCACCTGGGGATTAGCCACCCTACAGGGTTCGTGCCATTCCGTGGCGATGGCACCGAATCCGGCCGCCCCGCGACATTTCGGTGGATGCGCCTGCGGCTTATCCACCCTACAGGGTTCGCACCATGCCGCGGCGATGGCGCCGAATCCGACCGTCCCGCAACCTTTCGGTGGATGCGCCTGCGGCTTATCCACCCTACGACGGCACGGCGAGCCGCTCCGGCCACTGGCCCGCATCGGACCCGAAGCGAACGCGGGCAAATTCGTTGACGGCGTTGTAGGTGGCCACCAGCAGAGGCACCAGTTCGGCGGCTCGCTGGAGGGCGCCGGCAAACTCGGCCGGGTCGCGCAGGTACTCGTGCACCAGACGATTGCGCAGGTTGCGCGCTTCCAGCCAGTCGCTGACCGAGGCGAGCAAACCCAGCTTCTCGGCGCGATTGAGGTTATCCAGGGCCGCGCCCGGCGTTTCCAACAGGCACCGCAGTAACTCGGGCACCAGTTTGTCGCCGAGCGTGTCCTGCATGCGCCCGAAACGGGCGGCGAAGGCATCCACGCGCTCGGCCAGTTCCGGCCGCTCCGCCAACCGCTCGACCCAGGCGGCATCGATCGTCCCGGAGAACAGGCGCCCCGTGGTACCGAGCAGATGGCGGCCCTCCTGCTCCACGATCTCCAGCAGGAATCGCAAGCGTGCGTACTCACCGGCAGCCAGGGTCACAGTGCGACTCCGGTGCGGCGCGCCACCGCGTGGATGGGCAGCGGGCGCGTCTCGGGATCGACCAGGACCACGTCGATGCGTTGGTCACCGAGGGCGCGCTGCAATTGCGCCGTCAGCCGGCTGGCGGCGGCGGCGCGGTTGGCCAGCGGCTGATCGACCTCCACCAGCAGATCGATGTCGCCGCCGCGTTGACCGTCGTCCACACGCGACCCGAACAGACACACGCGCGCGCGCTCACCGAATGTCTCGCCGACGACCCGGCGGATGGCGTCGATCTGTGCTGGATTCAATCTCATGCTCGGGCCTGGGGTCGTGGGGCGAGTCGCCCGGCAAGCATAGACAGGCGGTTTCGCGGTGGCAACGCGGGCGCCGGACCGCACCCCCGGGCCATTGGCCGCAAAGCGCCCACCGCCTACACTGGCGACCCTGCACAGGGGAGCGATGAATGATGTACATCGTGGGACTCACGGGCGGCATCGGCAGTGGCAAGAGCGCGGTGGCCGAGCGCTTCCGCGCCCGGGGTGTCCGGGTGGTGGATGCCGACCAGGCGGCGCGCGCGGTGGTGGAGCCGGGCACGCCGGCGCTGGCCGCAATCGCCGAGCACTTCGGCCCGGCGGTGCTCCAGGCCGATGGCGGGCTGGATCGCGCGGCACTGCGCAAGCTGGTGTTCGAGGATTCCGCCGAGCGGCAGTGGCTGGAGCAACTCCTGCACCCGCGCATCGGCGAGTGGCTGCGGCAGCGGCTGGCGGAGGCGCCCGGGCCCTACGCGATTCTGGAGTCGCCGCTGCTGTTCGAGGGCAGCCAGCACCGGATGGTGCAACGCACCCTGGTGGTGGACGTGCCGGAGGCGGTGCAGGTGGCGCGCGCCACCAGCCGCGACGGCAATTCCCCGGAACAGATCCGCGCCATCATGGCCGCCCAGATGAGCCGTGCAGAACGCCGCGCCCGGGCCGACGACTGCATCGATAACTCCGGGCCACCGGAGGCCCTCGACGACCAGGTGACAGCCCTGCACCAAAAGTATTCGGCACTCGCCGCCCGCAACACGGAGGCGCCCTTGTGAGCAAAGCCAAGCTGGTGGTGCGCTGCCCGACCTGCGCCAAGCCGGTGCCCTGGGGCCCCGACAGCCCGGAGCGGCCGTTCTGTTCGGCCAGGTGCCGGCAGATCGATTTCGGCGATTGGGCGACCGAGCGCCACCGCGTCCCCGGCGAGCCGGCCATGGACGAAACCGATCCCGAAGCGGATCCGGAAGGCTATTGAACGCCGGTGACGCCATCGCCGTAGCCCTGGCGGAAAACGCCGGATGCGCTGTCGCTTATCCGGCCTACGGGCGTACCGGCCGCGGGTGTCGCTTTTGTAGGGTGGATAAGCCGCAGGCGCATCCACCGCAGGGTTTCCCGGAGAGTTGGGCTTGGCGGAAAACGCCGGATGCGCTTCGCTTATCCGGCCTACGAAAACATTGGCGGTGCTCGGCGTAGGGTGGATAAGCCGCAGGCGCATCCACCAATCATCGAGATCCAGCCCTCATTCCAGGCTCATGCCGGCGATGGCATCGGGTTCACTGGCGCCCCAATCGGGCTCGTACCAGCCACGGGCGACGCAATGGCGGAACGACGACCAGGGCCAGGCCCAGGGGCTCGCCGCCAAACCGTGTTTCACGGGGTTGTAGTGGATGTAATCCAGATGCCGGCGCCAATCGTCTTCGTCGCGCAGCAGATGTTCCCAGAAGCGCCGTTGCCAGAGGGTCGCCGGTGTTTGGCCGGGGCGCAGGAGTTGCTGGGAGACGGATTTCTTGATGGCCCGCCAGCGGCCGGAAAAATCGGCATCGCCCGGCGGCAATTGCCAGATGCAGTGCAGATGGTCGGGCAGCACCACCATGGCGTGGATGCGGAACGGCCGGGCGTGCATTGTCTGCCGCAGCGCGACGCGCAATGCCCCGACCTCGGCGGCCCCCTGGAAAACCGGTGCCCGATTGCTGGTGACCAGGGTGAAGAAGTAGCAGCCGCCCGGCACCCGAAGGCGGCGGTATTGGCTCATGTATCCCTCCGTGGATAGTGTCCTTTGGCGAAGGGTACCAAGACGGACGACATTGCACCCACGGTGACACGAGCGTCGCTGTTGTAGGGTGGATAAGCCGCAGGCGCATCCACCAAAAGAGGTTGCACGGTGGTTCGCCGGGGGGACTTGAGCCGGTCATGTTTGATTCCGGTTTGCGTCGCCAATTCCGGGCCAGGTGCCAGCAGCACCTGGACTCGCTGGACTACGCAACGCCCGCCGTGCGGCCGCTTCCGGCGGGTCCCGTCGACCGATTGCGCCGGCCGACCCGGTAGGACAACGCGATTGCGTATACAGCGGGTGAGGCCCTGCGGGACCTGCCCTCCCCTACCCATGGCCTGCGCAAATGGGGCACTATATGGCGCTCATACGGGCATCCCGCGTCGCGGTCTGTTCGACCGACAGCACACTCGGGTTGCCGGACCATTTCAGCCACAGGGCGTGACGACCATGGCCAATCCCCTGCAAGACCAGTTGCTCAAAGCGGGCCTGGTCAAGCCCCACCAGATCAAGAAAGCGACCAAGGAAAAACGCAAGGCGCAGCGCGGCAACACGCCCGACGCGGTGGCCGAGCAGGCGCGCCAGGCCCAGCTGCAAAAGGCCGAGAGCGACCGCGACCGCAATCGCGAACAGGTGGCGGAGCGTGAGCGCAAGGCCCAGATCGGCCAGATCCGCCAGTTGATCGAGACCCAGCGGCTGGCGCGCAGCGGCGGCGACAGCACGTTTCAGTTCGTCGACGCCGGCAAGATAAAGAAAATTGCGCTGTACAAGGCGCAGCGCGCCCAGGTCATCAACGGGGTCCTGGCGGTGGTCAGATTCGATCAGACCTACGAGCTGGTGCCGGCGGTGACTGCCGAGAAAATCGCCCGGCGCGACCCGGGCTGCGTGCTGGTCTTCAATGTGCCATCGTCGCAGGGGAATCCACAAAACGATCCCTATGCGGATTATCCGGTGCCTGATGACTTGATGTGGTGAGTGTCCGGGCAAGGTAGGGGTCAAAAAGGGACCGGGCGGCGGGTCTAGTGGGCCACGCCCCGTAGCCCATGGCGCCTGAGCAGAATCCCGGCGCTCGCGTACGCTCTGCCCACAGGTGGCTTCCGGAACCTGGATCTTCCGGACGTGGCAGTACGGTGATGGCGACGAAGCAAGTCATTAGACCGCCGTGGCAAGTGATCCGTATGCCCGGTGGTGCGGGAGGAGCGACATCGTGAGGCCCCGGCCTATCCCGATCAGGCATCAAGAGCATGAAATCCTGCCCTCACTGTAACGCGGGAGTAACGCTGAACCAGCTGCCACATCAGGGCTATTGGTCGAACTTCAGGGTATGTCCTCATTGTGGCGGACTTTTTACGCCGGATTCGGACACCAAGATAAGGCACGCGTTTTGTCTGGTTTTTTCGGTCATTTCCCTGGCTTTTACGCTTCTGCTCTACTACGAATCGAACCATTGGTTAGAGCCCGCCCTTTCGAGTTATATCGTTCTAGGCGGATTGATATATTGGGGCAATAGGAAGATGTATCTGGTGCCGTATTCCATGAAGAGAAAGGCCCGTAAATGACAGTTGACGTTTCTCTGCAGCGGCGTTTTCCCACCATTTAGGAGTTCTCCATGGAACATTCTGCTGACAGAACACCCGAATACCAGGAAAACAGCCTGACCCTGATCGGCGCTGTAGCTTTGGGAACCGGCGTGATGATCGGTGCAGGTATTTTTGCCCTGACCGGTCAGATGGCTGAAATGACTGGGGCGCTTTTCCCTCTGGCGTTTCTCTCGGCTGCACTCGTTGTTTCGTTCAGCGCCTACTCCTACGTAAAGATGTCCAATGCCTACCCCTCAGCAGGTGGCATTGGCATGTACCTCTACAAAGCCTATGGCAGCTCTTTAGCAACGGCATTCAATGCGTTGCTGATGTATTTTTCCATGGTGATCGCCCAAAGTTTTCTGGCGCGAACTTTTGGCTCATACACAATGCAGCTTTTTGATACAGGCGATCAAGAAATACTGGTTCCAGCGCTGGGCGTTGGTCTGCTGCTGGTCGCTTTCCTGATCAATTTGTCTGCGAATCGATTGATAGAAGGCGTTGCGTCTTTCATCGGCTTCCTGAAAATAGGTGGCATCATAATTTTTGGCGTAGTGGGCATATGGGCATCGAAAAACCTCGCGGTGGATTTTTCCCGGACAACGCCTGATTCCGGGATAAGTAGCTTTCTGGGCGCTACAGCCTTGGGGATTCTGGCGTTCAAGGGATTCACCACCATCACCAACAGTGGTTCCGAACTTCAAGACCCGCATCGCAATGTGGGCCGGGCCATCACCATCTCCATTGCCTTCTGTGTGTTGGTCTATACGCTCGTGGGGTTCGCGGTGGCCACCAATTTATCGCTGCCTGACATTATCGCAACGAAAAACTATTCTCTGGCGGCCGCCGCGAAACCGACGCTCGGCGATTATGGCCTCTGGTTTACGGTGGTTCTGGCAATGCTGGCCACGGCTGGGGGCATCATCGCGAGCATTTTCGCGGTATCGAGGATGCTTGCCATGCTCACTCAAATGAAGCTTGTGCCTCACAGTCACTTCGGTATGCCGGGCAGCATCCAGAAACATACACTTGTCTACACGGTGGTTCTTGGCTTGGTATTAACGGCGTTTTTTGACCTGACACGGATTGCCGCGCTGGGCATCATTTTCTACCTGATCATGGATATAGCGGTACATTGGGGCATACTGCGCTATTTGCGCCAAGACATTCAGGCCAATTTGCTGATTTTGTTCACGGCAATCATTCTCGACCTATTGGTGCTTGGTGGATTCCTCTGGGTCAAGATCATGTCCGATCCGCTGGTTGTACTGGTGGCGATAGTTGCGATGGTAATGATCGCGGTGGTTGAAATCGTATTTCTCAGAAAGCAGGCCCCGGCGAAGGCTTCCAGTCGGGCTAAGTGAGCCAGCGAGAGAAATGGGGCAGGCCTAGTGGGCCATGCGATCAGACCTACGAGCTGGTGCCGGCGATGACTGCCGAGAAAATCGCCCGGCGCGACCCGGGCTGCGTGCTGGTCTTCAATGTGCCATCGTCGCAGGGGAATCCACAAAACGATCCCTATGCGGATTATCCGGTGCCTGATGACTTGATGTGGTGAGTGTCCGGGTAAGGTAGCGGTCGGGTCTGGCGACAAAAAGGGGCCGGCGTCCGCCGCAGGTATCACCCGGGAACCGCGACGGTCGTATGCCGTCCAATGTCGCGCGGCCCCGCCATGTGGCCGACCCATGCACCGCAGTCAACAGGGATTGACCATGACCCAAGCCAGACACCCGGTCGGCATGGCCGTATTGCACGATCCGGGCCTGAACAAGGGTACCGCCTTTACCGAGGAGGAGCGCGACCGGCTCGGCCTGCACGGACTTTTGCCTCCGGCGGTATGCACTCAGCAGGTCCAGATGGACCGCGTACTGGGCAACCTGCGGCACAAGGAATGCGATATCGATCGCTATATCCTGCTCCAGTCTCTGCAGGGGCGCAACGAGCGCCTGTTCTACCGTCTGGTGCTGGATCACATCACTGAAATCATGCCGCTGATCTACACCCCCACGGTGGGGCAGGCCTGTCGGGAATTCGCGGATATCTACCGCGAGCCCAAAGGCTTCTATATCAGCACGAACGATCGCGGCCGGATGCGGGAACTACTGGACAACTGGCCCGAGCGGGATGTGCGCGTCATCGTGGTCACGGACGGCGAGCGTGTCCTGGGGCTGGGCGACCTCGGCGCCAATGGCATGGGCATCGCCATTGGCAAGCTTTCGCTCTACACCGCCGGCGCCGGTATCGCCCCCGAGCAGTGCCTGCCGGTGCTGCTGGATGTCGGTACCGACAACCGGTCGCTGCGCGAGCATCCTCTATATCTGGGGATCCGGAGCGAACGTCTGCGCGGCGAGGCCTATCTTGAACTGTTCGAGGAGTTCGTGCAGGCGGTGCAGGACGCCTTCCCGCGCGCACTGCTGCATTTCGAGGATTTCGCCTCGGACAATGCTCACCGCCTGATCGATACCTACCGTGACCGGATACTGTGTTTCAACGACGACATCCAGGGCACCGGCGGAGTGGCGCTGGCGGGACTGTATGCCGCGACCCGCATCACCGGGGATGACTTCAAGGATCTGCGGGTGCTGTTCCTGGGCGCGGGCTCGGCCGCTCTCGGCGTGGCGGAGCTGGTCGCGGCGGCCTTCATCGAGGCCGGCATGAGCGAGACGCAGGCCTGCAGCCGTATCTGGCTGGTTGATCGCGGCGGGCTGGTGGTACAGGGCCGCACCGGCCTCGCCCCCCGTGTACGGCGCTTTGCCCAGGACCGCGAACCGCTCGATTTCATTGAGGCCCTTCGGGCCCATGCGCCGCAGGCGCTGATCGGCGCCACCGGTGCGCCGGGCACCTTCAGCGAGCAAGCCGTCAAGTTGATGGCCGAACTCAATCCTCGTCCGATCATCTTCGCCCTGTCCAACCCGACCGCCAACGCCGAATGCACTGCTGAACAGGCCTATCAATGGAGTTCAGGCCGAGCCGTCTTTGCCAGCGGCAGCCCGTTCGGGCCGGTCAACTGCAATGGCAAAACCTTCCGCCCGGCGCAGTGCAACAATGTCTACGTCTTCCCCGGCCTGGGGCTGGGGGCGTTGAGCGCGGGGGTGGAGAGGATCACCGACGCCCTGTTTCTCGCCGCCGCCCGAGCCCTGGCGGATCAGGTCGATGCGGCCTCGCTCGAGGCCGGCGCCCTCTACCCCGATTTGACCCGGGTGCGCCGGATCTCCATCGCGGTCGCCCGGGCGGTATGCGAGGCCGCCCGGCGCGAGGGCCTGACGAACCGGGAAATGCCCGCCGACATCGAGGCGGAATTGGCGGCGCAGATGTACGATCCCGTCTATTGACCCCGGGCGCCTGACTCCGGGCGCCGCCTGCACCGGATCCAGCACCGCCAGCAAGCACTCCGGGCCGGAGTCATTCTCATAGATGGACGCGCGGCGATCGCCATGGGCGATGAAGTGGTGGAGAGCGCCGGAGAATTCGATGCGGATGGGACGAGCCGTCCCGGAAGGCTACCAGTCGGCAGGCTACCGGAGGTGGTTGTATAAATAGGAAGGCTGACTCCGTTTTTATTGGCGCCGCGCGGCTTTATCGGCTGGCCGTTGATCTGACCTCACCGAGAAGTCGGGCGTCAACCATCAAGCCAGACGGTCAGCAGCCCAGCTTCCGAAGGCCATTTCTTTGACATCTTGCAATTCTTCCTCCGCCACACCCCAGACAGCATTGGACGTGAGCGGGTCATCGTGAAAAATATACAGACGAGAGGCCAGCTGGTTGAACGGCAGCGAGGACTCGCCATAGCGTTCCCCATGGTCCTGGGTCGAGACCTTGACGCCATTGCCCCAGTTTTGCCCACTGTCATTGTTCGGGTTGTAGAAATAAACGCGCATTTCTCCCGATTGATCGAGCGCCACACGCAGGATGGTAATGGCATGCCAACCCACAAACCGCGCTGAGCTGTCGGTCACTGCCAACCCCGCGGGCTGGGGGTGAATCACCAACTGGTTGCCGTTGTTGAGCGGGTGATAACAGGCAAAGAAATTGCGTAGAAAACCATCGTAGTCGTGCAGCTTGCCGGTGACCACGTCGACGGCGATATTAAAACCACGTCCCACCCACCAACCATGAAACTCCGGGTTGATCCACCGGTGCGGATCCTCACCACGGTCAGCACAGAGGCGTCCCATCTGGATATAGACACGATCGAGATGCGGCACCAGCAAATTGGAAACCGGATCACTGTCGATTGGCGCAGCCCGCGTCAGATCCACTGGCAATTCTGCGGAATTGATGGACGTGCCTTCAAAGTGCATCAACATGCCATCGAAATGCCCAACCTGATCAATCAGGTGCAACAGATAGTCGGGAGCGTTGAACGACCACATGGAAATCGCTCGCACCGACTGACAGGTGGGGTTGTTGCCCTGCCCGAGACCCAGGGGCTGCCCGAGTACAGAAATGGTCCCGGCCAGCAAGAACACTCGTGCGGGCAGTGCCTGACCAAAGGCCGCGCTGATCCTGGCATTGGCATGCTCGGAAAGATCGAGCGATATCTGCCGCCAAAGGCCGGGGCCAATCGGCGGAATGAAGAGCACGCCGCGCTCCAGCAGCATGGTCAGCCCGTAGACTGCCTGAGCGGTTTCAGGATAAATGGCCTCTTCAATCAGCCGATAGACCAGCTTGCTGTAGCACTGCAACGAATCCAACCCGGTATTGCTCAGACCCAGCGCATCGGGAACCAACTCACTCCGTTCATTTTCCAATAGCCAGCGCAAAAACCCAGCATGGTAATCTGACACCAGCCCCACATCGTGCATGGCCCGGGCAAACCCGCGGGCTTCCTGTTGCAGCGCGTTGAAATCCATCGCGGCGAGATGCGCCAGATAACGGGGTATTCCAGGATCACCCTGGCTGGTCTTGGTGGGCCCGAACAATGCCGAGATCAAGCGGTCTGCGCCGAGGCGGGCATCACCGAGACTGTAATCGCCTCTGGCCAATGAAATTGCGATCTGGGTGATCATGGCTTTGACATGACCGGTCTGGATTGGACGCTGACCGAGAATGCGCCAGATCTCCTCGGTGAGCTTGCCCAGAATATCCTCGTAACCGACGTGCTCCACCAGAAAATGCAGCAAGTCATTGACCACCCGAGCCATATCGGGCTGATTCTGTCGTTCGGCCTCGGAAACACCCGCCGAAAACATCTTGCTCAGATTATGGGCCAGCACCTGGGAGAGAAAATGGTGGGCCTGCTCTGCTGAAAACCCGGGCCGGACATAATTGCCATTAGCCACTGACAACGCCCGCAACTGACTGAGAGATTCAATTACGAGTAGCTGCCGGTCACCCAGCTCGAAAGTATTGGCCACCAAGCTGGCCAGCAGCGTTTTGGGGTCCTGCCAGTCGGTGCCCAGAAACACGCCGGCGCGGTCCAGTCTGGGCGCCCATAGATAGAGCCGCTCGATACCCATCGGCTGCATCATCAAGCGACGACAGAGTTCAAGCACCTGCGGTATCGCCGCAGGTTTGGCGAACTCCCGACTGCGCTCCAGCCGGCCAACCGCCTGCTCCAGGGAGCTTTCAATCACGTCGGCCAGCTCACCCGAGCTGGCGGCAGGGCCCGTTTCCGGGGAAACCTCAGACATAAAAATCCAGCTCTTCCTGGTACTTCAGTAAATCGCGCATCCTGTAAGGATCCGTACCGAAGAAATATACCAGCCCCCAGTGCGTACCGAATGCCGAGCGCTTGGTGACCTTGTTTTCTTGCGGGGCCTGCAACTCATGAAACTCGAAGTATTCATGTTGCTCCGTCTCGTCCGGAATACGCAACTCACTCACTACCCGACGGCGCGGATAGACCCCGAAACATCCGGCATGACCTTGCGCATCCACCACCTCTTTGGGGAAAAAGGTCGTAATTTCCTCCTCCGTGGTGTGCGGATCAAATGCCAGCACCATGCCCTGATAGGCATTGAAGCCATAGGCCCGTTCCAGCAACTCGAACACTTTAAAGCCGGGCGGGCGGTAGGCCACCTCACCGAAGTACATTTTACCGTCTTTGGTTACAAAATACTCCGGGTGAATGAAGCCGAAATCGATATCAAAGGTTTCAATCAGCTTTTCTATTTCCTCCTCAATGCGGGGCCGCCATTTCTCCAACTCGGGGGAGGCCGGCACAAACACTGAGTAGCCGAGGGTGACATACTCGGAAATATTCAGAAAACGTATCTTACGGTCGTGAATCCAGGCTTCCACGGCGAACTCCCAGCCATCCAGATGGCTTTCCATCAAAAACGGGAATTCGTCCTCAGGAATGGCCTGGATATCATCCGGGGTTCTGACTACCCGATGGCCGAGACAGCCGGCTTTGTCGAAGGCTTTCAGGTGAATCGGATCATTGGGGTCGCCATCCAGTTTGAGCAGAGCCTGGTTGACGCGCTTGAGAAAATGGATGACATCCGATTTGTCATGTGCTTCTTCAAAAATACCGACACGAATACCACCCAGTTGCGCGCGGCGCTTCATCAGCGCCTTGTCGCGAAACAGCAACGCCTGCCCCATCAGCCGGGGGTTTTTCATCAGCATCGCATTGATTGCACCAGCCCATTCCACCGTTTCCTCGAACATCGGGATGGCGACATCCACACCCTGATCCTGCAAGGTTTGCGCAATTTCCATGGAGCGATCATTGAGCCGCTCAAAGTTCCAGGGAATATAGGGAATATTGTGCTTCGTTGCATATTCCTCCGCCCACGGCGGAGCAACTACCACGTAACGCCGGTCCATCCTGTCGACGGCATCAATGGCATTCAGCGACCAGCCCAGCAAGGCAACATAGCCTTTTTCCTGATCCTTTGTTGACATAATAACCTCCAGATAACACCTGTTTCTGTGCCTTTTCTCGCCCAAAATGTGGATTGGCAACGCTTGACGACCAGTGAATCCTGGCCAAAGGAAAGACACTTCGGAGGTCAGTGTGGCCCATTGACCGGCTAAAAATCAAATCGGCGGGTGTGCGGAAATTGTAATAATTGCAATAGAAACACGGAATTATTAACGCGGCAGCGGGTCGGACAGGTTATGGCCCGGCAGGGCAAGGCGAGGCGAGCTTCAGGGCAAGGCGAGCTCCGCATCTTCGCCGGCACCATGAACGACTGGTTCCGGATCGACCTCATGGAGCGGCTGGCCAAGGATGCCAAGTGCTCGGCATCCTCGATGGCCTGTGCGCTCATCCGTTAGCGACTTCTTTTGCGTGAGATCTGATTGACACTCGGGTTTGCGGGCGCTACCACCGCCAGGGTAGCCCTTGTGCCTCCCCTGTTCATTTTCCTTCTGTTGGGCGCGGGTGTAACTTCCGCCGCCAGTCTGGCTTCAGACGCTGCCTCTACAGGGAGCTTTGCATTGCGCTGTGCCCGTCTCGATTGCCCAGGACCCTTGGCGACGCCGGGTTCCGTCAACTTACCAGTGGCGCGATGTGCGCCGGGAACGACTTGCAGCAGAGCTTGCGCACCATCACCTGGATTCGTCTCTGAAAAGCCGGGCATGGAGAATACGGTAAAAAAAAGAGACCCGAGGAGACCCGCGATGGCGATTGCGCCGGGGCGACTGCTCACCCCTTTGGCTTGATGGACGACAGTTTGCATGATTGGTCCCTTTGGTATTCGTCGTTGTGTACAAGGAAGAATACAAATAGCCGCGCCTTTTGTCAAGGGGAGTTTTCAGGCGAAAACCACCTGTCTGGTCGCGCACATGTCTTGTCGCGTATAGGGGGCTGGCCCATTGCCACGGACGGGTTCTACCCCATTCCTGCACCGGGCTGGCTCTCGCGCACCCTGCGCCCGGCCTGCCTCGTGCGGCCAGGCTGTCTCTGGCATTCCCTCAGGGGCGTTCGGCGATCTCGGCCCCGCCCGCTATCTGCCGGCTCAACAGATAATCCTGGCCCAGGCTGAACAGGCCCAGGCCGACGAAGGCAAGCAGGAAGCGGCCCTCGACGACCGAGCTGTAGCTGTTGTTCGTCCAGGGATAGACGTCGGTAACGAAGATCGCCGCCAGCACCACAGTCATCATCAGCAGCAGCACCGCGCCCCACACGTAACCGAGTAGGTACAGCAGTCCGGGGGTGAACGCCAGACACCAGAACAGTCCGGTCTGCTCAACTCCGCCCTGCAACAACAACAGGAAAAACAGTCCCAGGATGGGGACGATGAAATACCATTTGGCGCCGGTGTGGTAACCCAGGGACTGAGCCACCGCGAGGCCGGCAAAGGACACCGCCGAGCAGGTGAAGAGTACGCCTGCCAACAGCAACTGGTCGTCGAAGAAGTCGATCAACCCCATCAGCAGGCAAAATACCGCGAACAGGGTAAGCCCCCAGGTCATCAGGCCAGTCGAACGCCAGAGTCCCAATTGGGTGTCAAAGTAGGCGTTGGCGTCAATGCGCCGTTCCTGTGTCTCGTCCATGATCGCGATCCATTGCAGCCATTACGCCAACAATATCCATTGCGCGACAGAATCGGCCATTAACCGTCGCCGGGAGCCGACCAACGGTGCACTTGTGGCGACCAGCGGCTCAGCGGCGTGGCCCACTAGCCCGCTTGCGGTCTTGCTCGCGCAGCAACTTCTTGCGCAACCGGATGTGGTGCGGCGTCACTTCCACTAATTCATCCTCGGCGATGAACTCCAGCGCCTGCTCCAGAGTAAGGCGGACAGGCGGCGACAGCGTCAGCGCCTCGTCGGTGCCAGAGGCGCGAACATTGGTCAACTGCTTGGCCTTGGTCGGGTTCACCGGGAGATCGTTGCTGCGCGAATGGATGCCGACGATCTGGCCCTCGTAGACCTCCTCGCCGTGCCCCAGAAACAGGCGCCCGCGCTCCTGCAGGCTGTATAGGGCGTAAGCCAGGGTCTTGCCGCGAATCATGGAAACCAGCACGCCATTCTGGCGCACCCCGGCGATCCCCGGGCGCACCCGATCATAGCGTTCGAAGGTGCTGGTGAGCACTCCGCTTCCCGAGGTCAGGGTAAGGAACTCGCTGCGAAACCCGATCATGCCCCGCGAGGACACCAGGTATTCGAGGCGGACCCGGCCGCGGCCGTCCGGCACCATGTCGACCAGATCGGCCTTGCGGCGCCCCATTTCCTCCATCACCGGCCCCTGATGGTGCTCTTCGAGATCGATCACCACCTGCTCGAAAGGCTCGCAGAGTTCGCCATCGACCACTTTCTGGATCACTTCCGGCCGCGAAACCCCGAGCTCGTAGCCTTCCCGGCGCATGGTTTCGATCAACACCGACAGGTGCAACTCGCCGCGCCCCGATACCCGGAAGCGGTCGGGGCTGTCGCCGGGCTCGACGCGCAGCGCCACATTGTGGATGAGTTCCTGCTCGAGGCGTTCACGGATATTGCGCGAGGTGACGAATTTGCCGTCCTGGCCGGCAAAGGGCGAATCGTTGACCTGGAAGGTCATGCTCACCGTGGGCTCGTCGACCGCCAGCGGCGGCAGGGGCTCCACCGACTCCGGGTCGCACAGGGTGTCGGAGATGCCGAGGCCGTCGATGCCGGTGATGCAGACGATATCGCCGGCCGTGGCCTCCTCGGTGTCGACCCGCTGCAGGCCCAGATACCCCTTGACCTCGAGGGCCCGCGCCCGCCGCCGGCCGCCATCCGCAGCAACGACCACCACTTGCTGGCCGGGCCGGAGCTTGCCGCGCGCGATGCGCCCGATACCTATGACCCCGACATAGGTGTCGTAGTCCAGTGCCGAGATCCGCATCTGCAGCGGACCGTGCTCATCGACGGCGGGCGGCGGCACCTGTCCGGCGATCATCTCGAACAGCGGCGTCATGTCGGCAGCCAGCTGCTGATGATCGAGCCCGGCCACGCCGTTCAGCGCCGACGCATAGATCACCGGGAAGTCGAGCTGCTCTTCGGTGGCCCCGAGACGATGGAAGAGGTCGAACACCTGGTCCACCACCCAATCCGGCCGAGCGCCGGGGCGGTCGACCTTGTTGACCACCAGAATCGGCTTGAGCCCGCGGGCAAAGGCCTTGCTGGTGACGAAACGAGTCTGGGGCATGGGCCCGTCCACGGCATCGACCAACAGCAGGACCGAATCCACCATCGACAGCACCCGCTCTACCTCGCCGCCGAAGTCGGCGTGTCCCGGGGTGTCGACGATGTTGATGCGATAGTCCCGCCACTGGATGGCCGTGTTCTTGGCGAGGATGGTGATCCCCCGCTCCCGCTCCTGATCGTTGGAGTCGAGAATCCGCTCCCCGCCCTGATTCTTGCGGTCCAGGGTACCGGACTGTTGCAGGAGGCGATCGACCAAGGTGGTCTTGCCGTGGTCGACGTGGGCGACAATGGCGATGTTGCGGAGATGGACGACGGACATGGCTGGGCACCGCTGAGTGGGCGCGCATTATAAGGGCGCAACCGCGCCCCGAGAATGGCAGGCGCGCACTCAGGGCCGGTAGACCGCCACTCGGGTAAAGCCCTGCTCGACCAGCAGCTCGGCGTGCAGCCGGCTCATCAGGCCCTTGTCGCAATACAGCAGGTAGGGCGCTTCGCGGGGCATCCCGGCAAAGAATTGCTCCAGGCGAAAGAAGGGCACCGCCTCGATCCGGGTGCCCGCCACCCGCAGCGGCTTCCGGTCACTTTCCTGCGGGTGGCGGATGTCGAGGATGGGCATTCCCGGCTGCGGCGCGCGGAAGATCTCCACGCCGATTTCCCCGGCACCGGATTCCAGCACCCCGGCGATATCCTCCTCGATGCGCGCGGCGATGGCGCGCTCCAGGATCGCAAAATCGAAGCCCGCTTCGGCGTGCGCAACGCGCTCGGCGCGGGCATGGGTGCTGGGGCGTACCGAGATGACCCCACAGTACTCGGGCATGTGGGCGGCGAAAGGCTCGGTGCCGATACGGCGCGCCTGGGCGATGATGTCCTGCTTGTCCATGGCGATCAGCGGCCGCAGCACCGGCATCTCCGTCGCCCGGTCGATCAGCGCCAGATTGGGCAGGGTCTGGCTGGACACCTGGGCGATACTCTCGCCGGTCACCAGCGCATCCACCCGCAACGCCTCGGCCACGGCGGTGGCGGCGCGCAGCATCATGCGCTTGAGCACCACGCCCATCAACGCATCGTCGACCCGTTCGAGAATCTCGGCCACCACCGCCTCGAACGGCACGGTCACGAAGACCAGCTGGTGACTGGCCGCGTAACGCTCCCACAGGTAGTGGGCGACCTCCTTGACGCCGAGCGCGTGCGCCCGCCCACCCAGATTGAAGAAGCAGTAATGGGTGCGCAGACCGCGCCGCAGCATCAGATAGGTGGCGACCGTGGAATCGAAGCCGCCGGAGATCAGGGTCAATACCGGCGGTTGCTGGCCGAGCGGAAATCCTCCCAGCCCGGGTTGCGAATGCTCGATCACATAGCAGCGCTCAGCCACGATCTCCAGGGACACCCTGAGCTCGGGATCGCGCAGCGAGACCGAAGCCCCCGCCGCCCGGGCCAACAGCCGGCTGCCCACCTCGCGTTCGACCTCGGGCGACGTGAAGGCATGGTTGCCCGAGCGCTTGACACGCACCACAAAGCGCCGGCCCGGGAGCAATTCGCGATAATGCGCCCAGGCCTGGTCGGCGATGGCATCGAAATCGCCCAGCGGATGGCTTGCGACCCGGGCGAAACTACCGACGCCTGGGGTCCGCGCCAGGATGTCGGCCATGGCTGCGCCGGTCTCGGCGTCCACCTCGGCGACGACCTCGATGCGATCCCAGGTGCCAGAGATCCGGGCCCCCTTGACCAGCGGCGTCAACAGGGTTTTCAAATTGCGGCGCAGTTGGCGGATAAAGCGCCGGCGTACCGGAGCGCTCTTGACGATGATTTCGGGGGACAGCTTGACGACAAAGTGCATTGGCTTGAGGGGCAGGTCGGGCGCGGGGCCGGCATTATAGGCGCTGCAGGCAGGGCACCGGAGGCCGGGAGCGATCCGGCCAACTGATCCATGTTGGTGCGCATGCGCGCAAATCGATCGATATTGGTGCAGCCATCTCGCGAATACGGCGATTCCCCGGACCTTCCGGCATTGCTATAGTGGGCCGTTGCTCCCGTTCCGGTGCTCGATTGCTCGCGCACCACGGCAGCACATGCTTCGAGAAGCACGTGAAGGAAGGGGCGCGAGCGCCACGCTTCCGAGAAACGGCATACAGCTTGCTTAGCCTTTCGCCGAAGGACCGCAGTCCATCCCCGTCACCGCAACCGGCGGCCAGGCGGCACTCAGAACAGATCCCGAATTGGAGGAGCAGAATGTCAAAGACGTTGGAGTTGATTAAAGAGGCCGAGGCTCGCTGGATCGACCTGCGCTTCACGGACACCAAGGGCAAGGAGCAGCACGTTTCCCTGCCGTCGAGCGAAGTGAACGACAGCTTCTTCGAGGATGGCAAGATGTTCGACGGCTCGTCGATCGCCGGCTGGAAGGGCATCAACGAATCGGACATGGTGCTGATGCCGGACGACAGCTCCGCCATCCTCGATCCCTTTACCGACGACCCCACCGTCATCATCCGCTGCAATATCGTCGAGCCCACCACCATGCTGGGCTACAGCCGCGACCCGCGCTCGATCGCCGACCGCGCCCAGGAATACCTGCGCTCCACCGGCATCGCGGATACCGCGCTGTTCGGACCGGAACCCGAGTTCTTCGTCTTCGACCAGGTGAAATGGCACGCCAGCATGAGCGGTGCCTTCTACAAGATCGTCTCCGAAGAAGCGGCCTGGGCCTCCGAACACGACTTTTCGGAAGGCAATCGGGGGCACCGCCCGGCGGTGAAGGGCGGTTACTTCCCCGTCCCGCCGGTGGACTCACTGCACGATCTGCGCGCCGCCATGTGTGACGCCATGACCCAGATGGGCTTGACAGTCGAAGTGCATCACCACGAGGTGGGCACCGCCGGCCAGTGCGAGATCGGGGTCGGCGCCGCCACCCTGACCCGCAAGGCCGACGAGGTCCAGATCCTCAAGTACTGTGTGCACAATGTCGCCCACGCCTACGGCAAGACCGCCACCTTCATGCCCAAGCCCCTGGTGGGCGACAATGGCTCAGGGATGCACTGCCACCAATCGCTGTCCAAGGGAGGCAAGAACATCTTTGCCGGTGACGCCTACGCCGGGCTGTCCGAAACCGCCCTCTATTACATCGGCGGCACCATCAAGCACGCCCGCGCGATCAACGCCTTCACCAACCCGGCAACCAACTCCTACAAACGGCTGGTCCCCGGCTTCGAAGCGCCGGTCATGCTCGCCTATTCGGCACGCAATCGCTCCGCCTCGATCCGCATCCCGTTCGTACCCAACCCCAAGGGGCGCCGCATCGAGGTACGCTTTCCCGACCCCGCCGCCAACCCCTATCTGGCCTTCACCGCGCTGCTGCTGGCCGGGCTCGACGGCATCCAGAACAAGATCCACCCGGGCGATGCCGCCGACAAGGATCTCTACGACCTGCCTCCGGAAGAAGCCAAGGCAATTCCCACCGTCTGCGCCTCACTCGAACAGGCAATCGCGTCCCTGGATGCGGATCGCGAGTTCCTCAAGGTCGGCGGGGTGATGGACGACGACATGATCGACGCCTACATCGGCCTCAAACAGGCGGAGATCGACCGCCTGCGGATGACCACCCACCCGGTGGAGTTCGACATGTACTACAGCGTCTGAGGCACTGCCTCGGCGGCTCCCGAAAGCCCGGTGGAAACACCGGGCTTTTTTTCTGGTCTCAATGCTGTGCGGGTCAGGCTACACTGCGATGCGGACCTGCCGGTAGACCCGGCAGCGAAGCGGCCCGGGTATCCGCGGCCAGCGTTCGCGGGAGATTCGAGGGAGAGGAGATCTATGACCGGTCGGCTGCTATCGAAAATGGCATCAAAACCCTGCGCCTTGCACCGCGCATTCGTCCCGGCCGCCGCTCTGGCGGTGGCGCTGCTGTTCTGCGCACCGCCGCAGGCGCACGCCGGAGAGACCGTATACCGGGTAGTGGGGCCGGGAGGCGAGGTCTCCTACACCGACACCCCCCCGGAACAGGGGGAATTCGAGGCGCTGGAGCTGGAGGCCGTCAACACCCAGCCCGCGCTCGAGGCCGACTTCCAGGCCAGCACCCCGGAGGAGCAGCAAACCGCCCTCTATGAGCGCATCGCGATCGTCGCGCCGAAAAACGATACCACCGTCCCTCCGGGCCAGCTCAACGTGGTGGTGCAACTGGAACTGGAGCCACCCCTGCACACCGGGCACCTGGTGCAGTTCTTTCTGGACGGCGAGCCCCAGGGTGAACCTGCGGCCACCACTGCGGTGACCCTCAGCGACCTCTATCGCGGCAGCCGCACCATCCAGGCCCAGGTGATCGACGACGCCAGCGGAACCGTGATCGCGCAGAGCAACAGCGTCGTCATCCATGTCAAACGCCACTCCGTGAAGCACAACAGCCTGGGTCCCAAGAGCCCGCTCCCCAAGTTATAAGGCACCATGATGGGGCATATTCCCGGGGCAACCGCGCTCCTCAAAGCGGCATCCATAGGAGAAAAGGCCATATTTTGGGGACAATAAACTGCTTGGGCATGGCCCGATGCTTGCATAATTTGCAGTTCGAGGTCCTCGCATGCTGACAGCCCCCAATCTCTCGTTTTCCGACGCAGACCAATTTCTGCTCGACAGCCTCAAGACAGCGGTGGTGCTGCTGGGCGACGACCTGCGTGTCCGCTACCTCAACACCGCGGCGGAGGTGCTGCTCGAAGCCAGCGCCAGCCGGTTGCGGGGCACGAGGTTCGCCAACTGTTTTGCCGACGCAACACCCAGGGAGACACTGCTGAGGCAGGCGCTTCAGGAACAGCAGCCCTACACCGAGCGCATGGTGAAGCTGGCGCTGACCGATGGCCGCGAGCTTACCGTCGATTACACCGTGACCCCGGTCCACCGCCACAGGGACATGCTGCTGCTGGAGATCCAGCCCATGGATCGCAGCATGCGCATCGACCGCGAACGCGCGCTGCTGTCGGCCAACGATACCTCCCGCAATCTGGTGCGGGGACTGGCCCATGAGATCAAGAACCCGCTGGGCGGTATCCTGGGGGCATCGCAACTGCTGGCCCGGGAGCTGGCCCGCAGCGACCTGCTGGAATACACCGACATCATCATCGCCGAGACCGAGCGCCTGCGCCAACTGGTCGACCGCCTGCTGGGCCCCTCTTCGCCGGCGCAGTTCTCCGCGGTGAACATTCACGAGATCACCGAACGCACGGCGGCCCTGGTGGAAGCGGAAACCAATGGTCGGCTGAACATCCGGCGGGAGTACGACCCCAGCATCCCGGACCTCTATGGCGATCGCGGCAAACTCATCCAGGCAGCGCTGAACCTGTTGCGCAATGCGATGCAGGCGGTCGAGACCTCCGGACAGCTCGCCGACGGCAGTGCCGCCGTCACCCTGCGTACACGGGTCGTCAACCATTTCACCATCGGCCGGCGCCAACATCGCATCGTGTGCCGGCTGGACATCATCGACAATGGCCCGGGCATTCCCGAAGACATTCTGGACCGCATCTTCTACCCCATGGTCAGTGGCCACCCCGAGGGCTCCGGCCTGGGCCTGCCGATCGCCCAGTCCGCAATCCAGATGCACCAGGGCCTCATCGAATGCGACAGCCATCCGGGTCTTACCCGATTCTCCATCTACCTGCCCATTCTGGGCAACAATGGACCACGAAATGAAACCGACCATCTGGATCGTTGACGACGACAAATCCATTCGCTGGGTGATGGAGCGGGCGCTGGAAAAAGCGGACATGAGCGTATGCTCCTTCGAGGACGCGCAGAGCATGATCCGGCGCCTCGACCAGGAAGTGCCGGACACCTTGATCAGCGATATCCGCATGCCCGGGGTCAGCGGTCTGGAATTGCTCGACCGCATGCGCCGGGAGAACCCCAGCATGCCGGTGATCATCACCACCGCCCATTCCGACCTGGACAGCGCGGTTGCGGCCTATCAGGGCGGCGCCTTCGAGTACCTGCCCAAACCCTTCGACATCGACGAATTGGTGTCGGTGACCCGGCGAGCGATCGAATTTTCCCGGGAACAGGCCAGGGAGGTGAAGGCTCCGGAAATCGAGGTCTCCAAGGAGATCATCGGCGAGGCACCCGCCATGCAGGAGGTGTTCCGGGCCATCGGCAGGCTGTCCCATTCGCACATCACGGTGTTGATCAACGGCGAGTCCGGGACCGGCAAGGAACTCGTGGCCCGCGCCCTGCACCGCCACAGTCCCAGGAGAGACCGGCCGTTCATCGCTCTCAATATGGCCGCGATCCCGCACGATCTGATCGAGTCGGAGCTGTTCGGCCACGAAAAGGGGGCTTTCACCGGCGCTGCCCAGCGCCGCGTGGGGCGCTTCGAACAGGCCGACGGCGGCACCCTGTTCCTCGACGAGATCGGCGATATGCCCGCCGAGGCCCAGACCCGCCTGCTGCGGGTACTGGCGGATCGAGAGTTCTACCGGGTGGGGGGCCATACGCCGGTGCGGGTCGACGTCCGCATCATCGCCGCCACCCATCAGATCCTGGAAACCCTGGTGGCCGAACACCGGTTCCGGGAGGACTTGTTCCATCGCCTCAATGTGATCCGCATCCACCTGCCGCGGCTGGCCGATCGCCGCGAGGACATACCGCAGTTGATGCGCTACTTCTTCGCCAAGTCGGCCGAGGAGCTCAACGTGGAGCCGAAGATTCTGTCGCAGGAAGCCGAGACCTTTTTGTGCCGCCTGTCCTGGCCCGGCAACGTCCGCCAACTGGAAAACACCTGCCGCTGGCTGACCGTGATGGCTTCCGGCCGCGAGGTGTTGAAATCCGATCTACCCCAGGAACTGCTGGAGGCCAGCGCTGGCGCCAATACCCCCTCGAACGACTGGGAGCCCTGCCTGCGGCGCTGGATCGCCCATCAACTGGCGGCAGGCACCAAGGGCGTCCTCAACACCGCGACCCCAGCCTTCGAGCGCGCTGCTATCGAGACCGCCTTGCAGCACACCGCAGGACGCAAGCGTGACGCCGCCGAACTGCTCGGCTGGGGGCGCAACACCCTGACCCGCAAGATCCAGGAACTGGGCATCGCCGAAGACTCGGCCCCAGGCTGAATACGGCGCTCGGACCGCGTCCCGGCAGCGGCGCGACCCTCGAACCTCAGGCGTTCTGTTGCTTGCCGCGCTGTTCCAGAGCCTGCCGATAGAGGGTCTCGAAATTGACCGGCGGCAGCAACAGCGGAGGGAACCCGCCCCGGGTGAGCACACTGTCCACGGCTTCCCGGGCATAGGGAAACAGCACCGTCGGACAATGGATATTGAGCACCTGGCCCAGCGCCTGCTCCTCCAACCCGCGCGCCAGGAACTGACCGGCCTGTTCCAGTTCCACCAGGTACAGGGTGCGATCGCCATCGCGCATGGTCACGGTCAGCTTGAGGATGACCTCGTAAGTGTCGCCCTCGACCCGGCGCACGCCGACGCCCAGATCCTGATCCACCCGTGCCTGGCTCGCCCCGGACAGCGCGTCCGGGCCCTGCGGGGACTCAAAGGAGAGATCCTTGACGTAGATCCGGGCGATGCCCAGCTGCGGCCCTTGCGGGGCATCTGTGGCACCTGTTGTGGCACCTGGGGTACCTGGGGCACCTGCGGGATTGTCGGAAGTCATGACTTGTGCTCCTTTCGGTTGGCTCGCTCAGCAGCGGAACCCGCCACTCCACCTATGTCGCCAGCAGCGGATCGAGGCGACCGCTGCGCTCCAGGGACAGCAGATCGGTGAATCCGCCGACGTGCTGCTCCCCTACCCAGATCTGCGGCACCGCAGTCCGGCCACTGCGCTCGGCGATCAACCGTCGCAGGGCAGGATCGCCGTCGACCGCGATATCCTGGAACTCGACCCCCTTGCCCCGCAACAGGCGCCGCGCCGCGATGCAATAGGGGCACATCCGGGTGCCATACAACACCACCTCGGCCATCAGGAAACCACCGGCATACTCTGCGCCTGCCATTCTGCCATGCCGCCCCGCAGCCGGTTCACCCGGAGGCCGGTGCGACGCAACTGGCGCCCGGCGCTCGCCGCCTGCTGGCCCAGCTTGTCGACCAGAATGACGGTGCGCTCGCGGTCCAGCTCCGAAGCGCGCTCGGCGAGCTGCCGGAAGGGAACATGAATCGCGCCACTGATGTGGCCGGCCTGGTACTCCTTGGCCTCGCGCAAATCGACCACCAGCGCCTCGCCATCGTTGAGCAGCCGTGTCACCTCATGCACCGATAGCGGCTTGCCCGCCTTGAAGTGTTCCAGCAACAGGAACACGTACACCAGCGCGAGCAACAGGCTCACCAACAGCCATTGCCCGCTGACAAAAATCAGGAAGTCTGTCACCTGCACCTCGAACCGCGCCGAACCGCGCCGCCTTCGCAACGGCGGCGTAGTATACACAGCGCACATGGGCACCGCAGTGCCGCCGAACAGCGGCGCGGCGGCGCCTATTGATGTATTCGGAGCCGCTGTCGACGTGGACGCCCAGAATCACCGAGAAGACGGCCTCGATAAGCGCCCAAGGACCGGCGGCAGAGGCTCGCGGTTGCCTTTGCCTGGGGCATCCCGTAGCCTTGCCTTCTTCGCGAGCAGGAGCCCGCCCCCGCGCATGCGACAGCTGTATCCCGCGATCCGTCCTTACGCCAGTGAGCGCCTGGACGTAGGCGGAGGGCACGTACTCTATGTGGAGGAGTGCGGAACCCCGGAGGGCATTCCGGCGCTGTTCGTTCACGGCGGGCCCGGTGCCGGGTGCAGCGAACAGGATCGGCGCTTCTTCGATCCGGAGCGGTATCGGATCATTCTCTTCGATCAACGCGGGGCCGGAAGATCGCGCCCGCACGCCGAACTGACCGAAAACACCACCGCCCACCTGATCGCGGATATCGAGCAAATTCGCATCCAGCTCGGCGTGGAGCGCTGGCTGTTGTTCGGCGGGTCCTGGGGCTCGACCCTCAGCCTGCTGTATGCACAGGCGCATCCAGAGCGCGTGCTGGGCTTGGTGCTGCGCGGCATCTTCCTGTGCCGAAAGGGCGATATCGACTGGTTCTACCGCTCCGGGGCGAGCCGTGTTTTCCCCGATTACTGGCAGGATCTGCTCGCCCCGATCCCCGAGGCGGAGCGCGGCGACCTGGTCGACGCCTACTACCGCCGACTCACTGGCGACAACGAGATCACCCGCATGGCGGCGGCCAAGTCCTGGTCGCTCTGGGAAGCCCGCTGTGCCACCCATGACCCCAGCACCCAGGTAGTGACGCGTTTCGGCAGCCCGCCGGTGGCCCTGGCGATGGCGCGCATCGAGGCCCATTATTTCGTGAATGCCGCGTTCATCGTGGAAAATCAAATCTGCGCGCAGGCCGAGCGCATGGCCGATATTCCTCTGCGCATCGTGCACGGCCGCTACGATCTGGTCTGCCCCATCGATCAGGCGGTCACACTGCGGCAAGCCCTGCCCCATGCCGAATTGGAGATCATCCGCGATGCCGGCCATGCCTCCAGAGAGCCCGGCACCCTGGATGCCCTGATCCGCGCCACCGACCGCTTCGCCCGGGAACTGGGCGGCAGCCACTGAGGTGCGCGGCCTGTTGCAGCGTGTCCGGCACGCTGCGGTGCGCGTGGCCGGCGAAGAGGTCGGGACGATCGGCGCTGGCGTGCTGCTGCTGGTGGGCTTCGCCCCGGACGACACCCCTGAGCGGGCGGAGGCGCTGCTCGATCGGGTGCTGCGCTACCGGTTGTTCGCCGATGCTTCGGGACGGATGAATCTCGGTCTTCAGGATACCGGCGGTGGCCTGCTGATCGTTTCCCAGTTCACCCTGCTCGCCGATACCCGCAAGGGCTTGCGGCCCAGCTTCGCTCCGGCGGCGGCGCCGGAGCATGCGCGAGCCCTCTACGATCATCTGGTCGCCCTGGCTCGGTCGCGCCACGACCCGGTTGCCGTCGGGGAGTTCGGCGCCGACATGCAGGTCGAACTGGTCAACGACGGGCCGGTGACCCTGCTGCTGGACATGCCTGCGCAAGCGAACTCAAGCTAATCCTGTGGCTCGATCGGAGGCCGGGCCGGAATACCGCGAGCCGCCGCCGCGTAGCCGCACTCGATGATTTCCGCGGCGCGATGGAATTCGTGCATCCCGCACAGGTCGCGTGGCAATTCCACCAGGATGTCCGGGGGATAGGCGGCCATTTTCTGGCGGGCGATGGTGCTCTGCATGGCGTCAAAGGCCTGGTTGGCGATGCCGAGCATGTGCCAGCTCACCGCCACGGCCGCATTGCCGCGGCGGCGCAGGTAACCGGTCAGGCCGCGCAGGCCGCGATCGGGCTCACCCTCGGCATTCACCTCGGGGTGTGGCGCGGCAGCGGATCTGCTGATCTCGCCGTTGACGTTGACCGCGACGATGAGGTCGCTGGCATCTCCCAGGGTCGGGGCTATGGGTACCGGATTGAGGATGCCGCCATCCACCAGCAGGCCGCTGCGATGAGCCACGGGCGGAAAGACCATGGGGATGGCGAAAGAGGCGCGCACGGCTTCCAGCAGGGCCCCCCGGGTGAGCCAGACCTCGCGTCCGTTTTCGATATTGGCGGCCACCGCCGTGAAGCGAACCCGCAAGTCCTCGATGCGGGTGTCCCCGATCAGCTCGCGCAGCACCCCGGTCAGCCGTTCGCCGGCGATCAGCCCACCGGTGCGCTGGAAGGAAAGGTCGAGCAGGCCCAGCAGATCGCGTGTCGAGCGCGCCAGCAGCCAATCCGTGTAGTCCTGGAGCTTACCGGCGCCATAGAGGCCGCCGACCAGGGCGCCCATGGAGCAGCCCGAGATCGCCTCGATGGCGTAGTGGTTTTCCTCCAGCCAGCGGATCACCCCGATATGGGCAAGCCCGCGGGCGCCGCCGCTGCCGAGCACCAGGGAAATGCTGGGCGCAGCCATGACCCTGGCGCTCAGGCGGGGAAGGGGGTTTTGAGCTTGCGGGCCACCAGCTTCTGCTCCACTCGGGCATAGCAGGGCAACCCGTCCCTGCCGTAGGGCGGATAATCCTCGCCGGCGATCAGTGGCGCCAGCTGGGCGCGTGCCGCCGCAGTGATGCCGAACCCGTCCCGGCTGATGAAGCCGCGCGGCAGCTTGCGCTCGACGTTGGCCACCTTTTCCAGCGGCGCCTCGCCGAGGCTCCAGCGATAACGGGCGCCGCGCCCGCGCTCGATGGTGACCATGACCCCGCTCCTGCCGGCCAGGGCGTACTCGACGCCGGCCTTGCCCACCGCATAGGCCTGCTCGATGTCGGTGGCCGAGGCGATGTGGCGGGCGGCGCGCTGCAGGTAATCGGCGAGCGCCCAGTGATATTTGTAACCCAGGTTGTCCTTGACCATCGCCGCCAGGGTCGGCGCCACGCCGCCCAGTTGCTTGTGGCCGAAGGCATCGGTGGCGCCGGAATCGGCGAGAAAGGCGCCGTCGGCGAACCTGGCGCCCTCCGAGGCCACCACCACGCAGTAGCCGTGGCGTTTCACCGTGCGCTCGACACGGGCGAGAAACCGGGCGGGATCGAAGGCGATTTCCGGGAACAGGATCAGGTGCGGCGGGTCGCCGTCGCGCTCCGCGGCCAGTCCGGCGGCGGCGGCGATCCAGCCGGCGTGGCGGCCCATGACTTCGAGGATGAACACCTTGGTCGAGGTCTCGCACATGGAGGCGACATCCAGCCCGGCCTCGCGGGTCGATACCGCGACATACTTGGCCACCGAGCCGAAGCCGGGGCAGCAGTCGGTGAAGGGCAGGTCGTTGTCGACGGTCTTGGGCAGGTGGATCGCCTGCAACGGATAGCCGTGGCGCGCCGCGAGTTGCGCCACCTTGAGGCAGGTGTCGGCGGAGTCGCCACCGCCGTTATAGAGGAAATACCCAATGTCGTGGGCCTCGAATACCGCCAGCAGGCGCTCGTATTCGCTGTCGTCGACCTGGGGATCCTTGAGCTTGTAGCGGCAGGAGCCAAAGGCGCCGGCCGGGGTATGGCGCAGTGCGGCGATGGTCTTGGCGGATTCCGCGCCGGTATCGATCAGCTCTTCGCGCAGTGCACCGAGGATGCCGTTGCGGCCGGCGAACACCTTGCCGATCCGGCTTCGGTTGGCGCGCGCGGTCTGGATCACGCCGCAGGCGGTGGCATTGATGGCCGCGGTGACGCCACCGGATTGCGCATAGAAGAGATTGCGTTTCGCCATTGCAGCTCCCATCCGGTGGGCCTCACGAGGAGTGCGGGATCATAGCGCAATTGCCGGAAGCTCGGCATGACAGCGCTGGACCGGGCGGCGATAATCCCCGGCGGACGGGCCCGTGCCCCGCGCCGCGGTGCGAACAGCCTTCCCCAACATCGGAGCCTCATGCACATCCACATCCTCGGCATTTGCGGCACCTTCATGGGCAGCCTGGCGCGGCTGGCCGCGGCTGCCGGTCATCGCGTGACCGGCAGCGACGCCGACGTCTACCCGCCAATGAGCGATCAGCTGGCGGAGGCCGGGATCCCCATTGTCGCCGGCTATGATCCGGCGCAGCTGGATCCGGCCCCCGATCTGGTGGTGATCGGCAATGCGCTGTCGCGCGGCAATCCCTGTGTCGAGGCTGTCCTCGACCTGGGCCTCGCCTACACTTCGGGACCCCAGTGGCTGGGCGAACACCTGTTGCCCGGACGCGAGGTGCTGGCGGTCGCCGGCACCCACGGCAAGACCACCACCGCGAGCCTGCTGGCCTGGATACTGGACAGCGCCGGGCTGGATCCCGGGTTCCTGATCGGCGGGGTGCCGGCCGACTTCGGCGTCTCCGCGCGTCTCGGTGGCGGCCGCTGTTTCGTGGTCGAGGCCGATGAATACGACACCGCGTTTTTCGACAAGAGGTCCAAGTTCATCCACTACCGGCCGCGGCTGCTGGTGCTCAACAATCTGGAATACGACCACGCCGACATCTTCCCGGATCTGGCCGCCATCCAGACCCAGTTCCATCATCTGGTGCGCACCGTTCCCCGCGGCGGTCGAATCCTGCGCCCGGTGCCCGACCCGGCGCTGGACGCGGTGCTCGCCCGTGGCTGCTGGACCCCGGTGGAGACCTTCGGCGCCGGGGGGCGCTGGCAGGCACAACCGCGGAATGCCGACGGCAGCCACTTCGCCGTGCTGTGCGATGGCGATGTCCGCGCCGAGGTCCACTGGGCGCTGGGCGGCGACCACAATGTCGCCAACGCCCTGGCGGCGATCGCCGCGGCGGCCGAGGTGGGCGTCGGGCCCGAAGCGGCGGCCGCCGCCCTGGGGCGGTTTGGCGGCGTCAAGCGGCGCCTGGAAGTCACTGCCACCGGCGGCGGCCTGCAGATCTACGACGACTTCGCCCACCATCCCACCGCCATCGCCACCACCCTGGCGGGCTTGCGCCGCAAGGTAGGGAGCGAGACCATCATTGCCATCCTCGAACCTCGGTCCAATACCATGAAGCTCGGCGTCCACCGGGAGCGCCTCGCCGCCGCGGTCGCCGACGCGGATACGGCGCTCTGGTTTCAGCCCCCGGAGCTGGGTTGGTCGCTCGCTGAAGCACTGTCCGGCGCCATCAACTCCCGCGTGGTGAGCGATCTCGACCAGCTGCTCGAGTTAGCTGCCGCGGCGCCCGCACCAGCCCATCTGGTGGTGATGAGCAACGGCGGCTTCCGGGGCTTCCAAAGCCGCTTGGTCGAGCGTCTGGCGGCGCGGATGGGCGGCGCGTGATTCGCAACGCCGAGCTGATGGGCCTGGCGGCCCTGGTGCTGGGGGTCACCGCCTGGTCCTGGCAGCAGCCCGCCGACCGCCTCACCTGGTGGCTGGAGGCGCTCCCGGTGCTGATTGCGCTGCCGCTGCTGGCGACCACCCGAGCGCGATTTCCGCTCACCCGGTTGGCCTACTGGTTGATCGCGGTACACGGCATCGTGCTGCTGGTGGGTGCCCACTACACCTATGCGCGGGTTCCCGTGGGCTTCTGGATGGAGGAGGCGTTCGGTTTCGCGCGCAATCACTACGACCGCATCGGCCATCTGGCGCAGGGTTTCATCCCCGCCATCCTGGCCCGCGAGATCCTGCTGCGCCACCGGGTGCTGATGCCCGGCGGCTGGCTGTTCTTTCTGGTGTGCTGCTTCGTGCTGGCGCTGGCCGCCAGCTATGAGCTGATCGAATGGTGGACGGCGGTGGTTGCCGAGCAGGGCGCCATCGCCTTTCTGGGGACCCAGGGAGATCCCTGGGATACCCAGTGGGACATGTTGTTCGCCCTGCTCGGCGGCGTCACCGCGCAATTATTGCTGGGGCGCATCCACGATCGCCAGCTGGCGCGCCTGCCGGCGCGGGGAGGTGCCCGCTGATGGCGACGGTACTGCTCGCTGGCTGCGGCGACCTGGGCAGCGCGCTGGCCGCCCGTCTGGTCGCCGCCGGGCACCGGGTGAGCGCGCTGAAGCGCAGCCCGCCCGAACGACCCTTGCCGGGGGTGAGCTATCACTGCGCCGATCTGGCATCGGCGGCACCCGATCTCGGCGAGGTCTTTTTCGATGGCGAGGTCTTTTTCGATCAGGTGTTCGTGATCCTGGCGCCCGGATCCCGCGACGCCGACACCTACCGCGCCCTCTACGACAGCGGTGTGGCGCGGTTGGTGGAGGCCCTGCAGGGTCGCGTCGGGCACTGGTTTTTCGTCTCCTCCACCAGCGTTTACGGGCAGGACGCCGGGGAGTGGGTGGACGAGGATTCCCCGACCCGGCCGGCGGCGGCCACCGCACGCCATCTGCTGACCGCCGAGCGGCATCTGGCCGCGGCCGGTGCACCAGCCACCGTGATCCGCTTTTCGGGGATCTACGGCCCGCGCCGGGAACGCTTCCTGGGCCAGGTCGCGCAGGGCGCGCCGGTGCAATACGCGCCCCCTCGTTACGGCAATCGCATCCACCGGGAGGACTGTATCGGGGTGCTGGAATTCCTCCACCGCAGGGCGCTGTCAGGTGCCTCGCTTGCACCGAGATATCTCGCCAGTGACTGCTGCCCGGCGCCGCTCGGCGCTGTCGCCAGAGGGCTGGCGGCGGCACTCGGAGTCCCTGCGCCACCGGCCAGGACCGGCACCGGGCGCAACAAGCGCTGTCGCAACGATCGGCTGCGCGCGCTCGGCTATCGCTTCCGGTTTCCGGATTGGCGTTCGGGTTATCTGCCGCTGATCGCCGCGCGCCGCGCCGGCCGGTGCGAGTCCATGACGCATCCGAGCGCGGATCGCATCCCCATCGGCATCAGCAGCTGCCTGCTCGGCGAGCAGGTGCGCCACGACGGCGGCCACAAGCGCAACGACTATATCCGCGAGACCCTGGGCCGCTACTTCGATCTCCAGCCCTTCTGCCCGGAAGTGGCCGCCGGCCTGGGCGTGCCGCGGCCGCCGGTGCGGCTGGTGCAGACCGCCGGCGGCGTGCGGGCCCTGGGGGTGCGGGACGCAGCGCTCGATGTCACCGAGCGCCTGCGGGAAACCGCGGAGGCGCGCCGCACCTGGCACTCAGGCCTCTACGGCTATCTGCTCAAGAAGGATTCGCCCAGTTGCGGGATGGCGCGCGTGCGGCGCTATGCGGAGGGCCGCGACCAGCCGGTGCGCGATGGCAGGGGCCTGTATGCCGAGCGCCTGATGACCAATTTCCCGCTGTTGCCCGTGGAGGAGGAGGGGCGACTCATGGACCCAGCGCTGCGCGAGAACTTCGTGCGCCGCGTCTATGTACTGTGGCGCTGGCGGCAGGCCACCGCGGGTGGGTTGAGTGCACGCGTGCTCACCGAGTTTCACGCCCGCCACAAGCTCATTCTGATGAGCCACGACCAGAACCGGGCTCGCGAACTGGGCCGACTGGCGGCAGCCGAGGGGGCTCTCGGGGAGCGCGCCGAGGCCTATATCCGCGGCGTCATGGATACCCTGAAGCGGGTCGCCTCCCGCGGCAACCACGTCAATGTGCTCCAGCACATCCAGGGTTACCTCAAGCGCGAGCTCGACGCCGACGACCGGGCCGAACTGGTCGAGGTGATCGAGGCCTATCGGCTCGGCAATGTGCCCCTGGTGGTGCCCCTCACCCTGCTCCGCCACCACTTCCGCAAGGCACCGGATCCCTTCATCGCCAACTCCTGGTATCTCGATCCCTATCCGGGTGAACTGGCGCTGATGAACTTCTGAGCCTGCCGGCTCAGAAATCCCGCCCCATGCCGTAGAACTCGTCGTTGGGACGAATGCCGATCAGGTTCGCCAGCCGGTTGGAGAGGCAGAAGAAGGCGGCGATGGCGCCGATATCCCAGCTGTCCTCGTCGTCGAAGCCGTGCTCGCGCAGGCGGGCGTAGTCGGTTTCCTCGATCGCCTCGGACTGGCGGCTGACCTTCATGGCGAAGTCGAGCATGGCGCGCTGGCGCGGGGTGATGTCGGCCTTGCGGTAGTTGATGGCGAGCTGGTCGGCGAGCCGCGATTGCCTGGCCAGGATGCGCAGGATGGCGCCATGGGCGATGACGCAGTAGTGGCACTCGTTGCCGCCGCTGACCGCGACCACGATCATCTCCTTCTCGGCCCTGGTGAGGCTGCTGTCGTGTTTCATGATGGCGTCGTGGAGCGCGAAGAAGCCGCGCCACTCTTCGGGACGGTGGGCGAGCGCGAGAAACACATTGGGGACGAAGCCGGTCTTCTCCTGCACCGCGAGGATCTGCTCGCGGATGTCCTCGGGCAGGCCGTCGAGCTCGGGAACCGGGAATCGGCTGATGGGCCAAGCGGTGGGCATGGGTCTTTCCTCCACGGGTCTTTCCTCCATGGGTCTTTCCTCCACGGGTCTTTCCTCCATGGGTCTTTCCTCCATGGGTCTTTCCTCCATGGGTCTTTCCTCCCTCGATGTTTTTGCGCTCCATGCCTCAAGCTGGTGCGTGCGATGGTAATTTTTGGTGCAGCAACCGCGACTCAGGAACTGAGCCTGTTACAATTTGATGACAAGCTGTAAAAACCAAGGAGTATCAACATGAATACCAAGTGTAGAGCACTTTCGTCATTGGCAGGTATTGCCCTGCTTCCCGTCGTGTTCGGCAGTGCCGCGCTGCACGCCGCGGACAATATCAACTACAGCTACCTGGAAGCCGAGTATGTGTTTGGCGATGAGGTGGACGCCGATATCCCCGGGGTCCAGGACATGGATATCGACGGCGTCCGTTTCAAAGGGTCCGCCGCGCTGACCGACAATGTCTTCGTGTGGGGCTCTCATGCCGGGCTCGATCTCGAATTGCCGGGTGCCGGTGAATCCAGCATCGATGTTCAGTCGCTGGGTGTCGGCGTCAACTACGCGCTGCTGTCCGGCCCCAACCAGCTTGATGCCTGGGGCGGTGTTTCCTACGAGCGCATCGACCCCGCCGGCAGCCAGGCCGACGGCTATGGGCTCTCCGCCGGCCTGCGCTGGAAGACGCTCGAACGGCTGGAGCTCAATGGCCTGGCAAGCTACCGTGAATATGACGAATTCGACGGCTTTCTCGCTGGCGCGGGGCAAGATGTCGACGCTTGGGTGTACGGTGTAGGCGCGGTGTACAGCCTCACTCCACAGCTGGGACTGATCGCCAACTGGGAGCGCTGGGAGTTGGACACCGGGAGCGCCGATCCCGAAGCCGATCTGTGGAGTCTCGGCGCGCGCTGGAGCTTCTGAATACGACCGGGCGGTATGGCACTGCCCATTCTGCCCAGATACTCGCTTGAACCACGAAAAGGCCCGCGGCACCTGCCGCGGGCCTTTTTACGTCGGACAGGGAGTGGTGATGGCCGGCGCGCTCGGGATGGAGGCTTTCAGAACAACCGGCCGCGGGAGGAGAGCCCGCCGTCGATGGTGATCAGGGTGCCGCTGATATAGGCGGCGCGGTCGGAAACCAGAAAAGCCGCCAGGTCGGCGACTTCGGCAGGTTCCGCCGGGCGGCCAAAGGGCTGGTCGGCGGTGAGCCGGCGCCAGTCATCCGCAGCCAGACCCTTGGCGACTGCGGTCTCGCGCATCAGGTTCACCAGGCGATCGGTGGCGGTCATGCCCGGGTTGATGCCCAGCACCCGCACCCCGTCGGCAGGGCTGACCCCGCCCAGCGCGCGGGTGAAGGCCGCCAGCGCCGCGTTGCCCGTGGTCCCTGCCAGGTAGCCGCCCTCGGTGATCTCGCCGCCGGCGATGCCGACCAGGTTCAGGATCACCCCGCCGGAGCGCTTGACCATTGCCGGGTAGAGTGCGCGGCACAGGTTGATGTAGCCGAACACCTTCAGCTCCCAGGCCTGCCGCCAACGGGTTTCGTCGACGTCCTGCAGGCCACCCCCGGGGATGGCGCCGGCGTTGTTGATCAGAATGTCCACGTCCGCGCAGGCTTGAGCGAGCCGGGCGACGGCTTCGCCCTCGGCCAGATCCAGCGCATGGCAGTCCACTGCCACCGGATAGCGGGCGGTCAACTGGGCACGGGCCTGCTCCAGGTCCGTGGCGGAGCGCGCCGCCAGCTGCAGTTGGCAACCCTCGGCTGCCAGGCGTTCGGCAATGGCGCGGCCGATGCCGCGCGAGCCGCCGGTGATCAGCACCCTGCGGCCGGTCAGATCGAGTTCCATGGGCACCTCCCCGGCCCATTGTGGGCAGCCGCGGGGGGCGCTGACAAGCGGGGGTCAGCCGTAGGTGCAGAAATACGCAGTGGCGGCGGCGATCCTGGCCTTGAAGATCTGGCCGGCGGGCACTTCGAAAGTCTCGCCGGAGTGGTAGGTATGCCACTCGTCACTGTCGGCCAGCTGGATGCGTATGGCGCCGCTGATCACCGTCATGGTCTCGTGGCGGCTGGTGCTGAATTCATACTCGCCGGCCTCCATGACACCCACCGTGGCCGGCAGCGACCGGGTCTGGAATCCGATCGATTTCACCTTGCCGGCGTGATATTCGTTTACTTCCAACATGGACTGCTGCTCCCTTGGGGTCTTCCCTGATCATCGCTCGTCGCCGATCGGCTCAGTGCCGGTGGCCACCCTCGCCGTGGGCATGGCCGTGGCCGATTTCTTCCGCAGTGGCATCGCGCACCGCCATGATTTCGATATCGAACACCAGAGTCTGGCCGGCGAGTGGGTGGTTGAAGTCGACATCGGCGTTGAACTTACCGACCTTGGCGACCACCGCGCGGCGCAGACCTCGCGCCTCGCGGACCCCTACCACCTGTCCGGGCGCCAGCTTGCCCTGGGTCGCCAGATGCTTGATGGGCACCCGGGCGATCGCCCCGTCCCGGCGCTCGCCATAGGCCTGCGCCGGGGGCAGGGTCACCGACAGGGTTTCTCCGGCGGTACGCCCGGCGAGCTGTTCCTCCAGCGCCGGCAACAGATTGCCGTGGCCATGCAGGTAGGCTTGGGGCTCGCGTCCACGGCTGGTGTCGATGCGGTTACCGTCCGAGTCGCTCAGCGAATAATGGAAGGTGACCGCCTTGTCGCGTTCGATCTGCATGCTGGAGCTGCCAGGCGGACCGGCGTGCCGCAGGATGGGCCGCGCATTTTAGTACAGTCCACATGGCTGCGGAATGGCTGCGCGGCGATGTCCAGGGAGATTCCCGACCCGTGGGTCCAGCGCTATCGGGAATGCGGCGGCGGTGAACCGCCCGGGTTGCGAAGGCGCGCCAACACTCGAGAGAACGGAGCCGTGAACAGGTCGAAGAAGTTTTCTCCCGAGGCCCATGAGCATGCGGTGCGCATGGCGCAGGGAACACCCTGAGGGGTATCCGTCGCCATGGGCGACTCAGACGTGCCCGTGGCAGGGCGCCCGAGACCGCGGCGCAGGATATTGCGCCCGAAAAAATCAGTTCATCTCATCATATCTTCACGCTGGATGTCGCGGATAGGTCGAACCACATTCGCCGGAGTTGCCCACCAAGTGGTCCAATGTGGCCGAATTCCCGCACCAGCCGTGGGTCTGCCAGAAGAGTAATCGCCGCGGCCTGGGGCGCCCGCACTCGCTTTTCGCTTCCTTTACGCACCGGGCCCAGTACGGGAGAATAGCGCCCCCATTGCGCCCAGCCTCCGGAGAACTCAATGACCGAGCCCCGCGATCTCGCCAATGCCATCCGGGCGCTCAGCATGGATGCGGTGCAGCAGGCCAACAGTGGCCATCCGGGTGCGCCCATGGGCATGGCCGATATCGCCGAGGTACTCTGGAACCGGTTTCTGGTGCACAACCCGGGGAACCCCGCCTGGCCCAATCGCGATCGCTTTGTGCTCTCCAACGGCCACGGCTCCATGCTGCTCTATTCGCTGCTGCACCTGAGCGGCTATGACCTGCCCATCGAGGAATTGCGCCGCTTTCGCCAACTCCATTCGCAGACGCCGGGACACCCGGAGTACGGCGAAACCCCGGGCGTGGAGACCACCACCGGGCCGCTCGGTCAAGGTCTGGCCAATGCCGTGGGCATGGCGATTGCCGAGCGCGCGCTGGCGGCGCGGTTCAATCGCCCCGACCATGAGCTGATCGACCACCATACCTATGCGTTCGCCGGTGATGGCTGCCTGATGGAGGGAATTTCCCACGAGGTTTGCTCGCTGGCAGGCACCCTGGGATTGGGCAAGCTGATCGTTTTCTACGATGACAACGGCATCTCCATCGACGGCGAGGTCGAGGGCTGGTTCACCGACGATACCCTGTCTCTTATACACATCTCCGAGCACACGAGACTAGGCATGATCTCGTATGCC
>OJBO01000159.1_pt1 | contig 41571 bp, 36 predicted proteins | sample 1590461 | NCBI WGS metagenome assembly OJBO01 (sample SAMN05416836, study PRJEB24817) | seawater metagenome | isolation source: Sea water | place: Canada:Atlantic | collected 2013-07 | reverse complement strand
ACCGAAACCGGGCGGTAAGGGCGGAGCCAAGCCGAAGGGACGAGGGCGGTGATGGGCACAAGCCAAACCTCCTCCACAGTCAAACTGGTCGTTTTTGATTGCGACGGCACGCTGGTCGACGGGCAGGCACCTGTTTGCGACGCGATGGAAACCGCCTTTGCCGCGGCCAATCTTGCCCCCCCGCCCCGCCATGCCATCCGCCAGATTGTCGGCCTCAGCTTGCCGCAAGCGATCCGGTATCTTGAGCCCGAAGCCGGTGAGGACATCGTGGCGCAGATGGTCTCGGCCTACAAAGACGCCTTTCGCAGCGCCCGCGAGCGCGGCGAAGTGGCCGAACCCTTGTTTCAGGGCATGGCCGATCTGATCGCTGCCTTGCGTTCCGAAGGCTGGGCCTTGGCCGTCGCCACCGGCAAATCGCAGCGCGGCCTGATGCACTGCCTCGAAACCCACGGCCTGACAGGCAGCTTTTCCAGCCTGCAAGGCGCAGACGGACATCCTTCAAAGCCCGACCCGGCCATGCTCAATACCGCAATGGCCGAAACGCTTGCTATCCCCGCCAACACCGTGATGATCGGCGATACACTGTACGATATGGAAATGGCCCGCGCCGCCGGGGTTCGCGGTATCGGCGTTTCCTGGGGCTATCACGACAACGCCACTCTGCTGGAAGCAGGCGCGCATGCCATTGCCGATACATCGGAAGAATTGCGGCAATTGATTTCGGGGCAGGCTGGATGACCGATGCAGAAGCCCGCCGCCGCCATGTGCAACTGCTAGGCATCCGTATTCTGGCGATCGGTACCGCCATTGTGGGCGTGGTGATAATTTCGGGCCGCCTTATCGCCGAGCCTGCCATTGGCTACGCCCTGTTCGTTATCGGAGCCGCCGAATTTTTCGCCCTGCCCTATTGGCTGGCGAAGCAATGGAAAAAACAAGACCAATGAAGCGGTTTTACGATGACGTTACGCTGCAGGAGACAAGCGGCGGCTGGCAGGTCGTGCTGGATGATCGAGCGGTAAAGACCCAAGGGGCGACCCCGCAGATTGCGCCTACGCAGGCGCTGGCAGAGGCCCTCGCCGCAGAATGGAAGCGACAAGGCGAGACAATCGACGGGCGCAGTTTTCCGCTGCGCGACCTGACCGACTTCACTCTCGACCGTGTGGCGACAGCTGCGGATGACACGGTGGGCAAGACGCTGGCTTTCGCCCGCACCGACACCCTGTGTTATCGCGCAGATCCCGGTACGGCCCTTTCACGCCAGCAGAACGCGCTTTGGGAACCCCTGCTGACTGATTTCGAGGGGCGCGAGAACATTGCCCTGATCCGGGTTGCCAGCATCGTTCATACCGAGCAGCCCGAAGCGAGCATTGATGCCCTTCGTTCGCGGCTGGAGACGTTCAGTGCATTCACATTGGCAGGCGTCTTCACCCTCGCCTCGCTTTCCGCATCCATGTGTATCGCTATGGCTGCGCTGGAAGACGGGGCGGATGCAGAAATGCTGTGGAATGCGGCCAATCTGGAGGAGGATTCGCAAGCCGAATTGTGGGGCCGCGATGCAGAGGCAGAGGCGGCGCGCGAAGAGAAGCGTGCCGCGTTTCTGAAGGCTAACGAATTCCTCGAATTGCTGGGAAGGTAACCCGGCGGAGAATCAGATGAGCCAGTCGGCCACCTGCTCCGCCACATCGTTCGCCGCTGTGTTCAGGGCTGCGCCAACCGGCACGCCTTCTGCCTCGACATCGGCCACCCTGCTGGTGAACCGGCGGGTTTCCAGTGTCCCGTCGGCCAGCGTGCGGATACCATCGAACGTCACCGTCACATTGCCGCCGATCGCATCATAGCCGAACTCGCGCAGTGTGCCGCTGAGCACCTCTGCCGGAACGATGGTGGGATCGTCGCGCTCCATCACCAATCGGCCCGACTTGCTACGCACGGTTTCAGCCAGCAGACGGCGGAAAAGGCGCGCTGGCCGCTCTACCCATACCGCGTCTTTAAGATAGGCGACGCTGGAATCATCGACCTGTACCGGAATGCGGGTAACGGCGATCTGCTGCGGAGCATCCGGCTCCTCTACCAGCAACGCATTTTCCTTCGGCCCACTTGCACCCGGACCGGCGGGGCTTGCGGCAGAAGAGGTCAGCGTCAGCAGCATCTCTGGCGCTTCCCCGCCAAGGCTGATGCATCCGGCGAGCAGCAAGGAGATGCCGCTAATAACGACTCCTCGCAGCGAAGACTGGACGGGAAAACGAGGGGTATGGGTCGGGCTCATGGACATTCTCAAGATTCGTAATCCGGCAGTGCGGGCGATCCGATTAGCGCGCTGGCGCCTTCATTTTCAATCCGCTCGGCCACCCGACGCAGCGCGCGGCTCGTTGCCTGCAAATCGCGCAAAGTGGCGTTGGCAGCAGGCAGGGTGGAAGTATTCAGCTGCTCCAGCGCAGGGTCGGCTTTTTCCAGAGCGTCGGACAGGCTGTTTGCGGCGGTCTGCGCGCTGCCAAGTGTCGTGCGCACTTCCTGGGAAAGAGCAGTGCCTTCTTCGTTCAAAAGCCCGTCGGCAGACGCCATCACGGTATTGAACTGCGCGAGCGAACTCTCCGCCTCGCGCAAAGTATTTTGCATCTGAGCCAACGTAGCGCGCAAAGCAGGGGCAGTTTCGCTCACCGATGTACCGATGTCGCGCGTCATCTGGTTGGAACCATCAACCAGGCCCATGATGCGTTCTTGGTTTTCGTCGCCCAGCAATTTGTTCAACTGGGTGATTGTCTTGCTGGTGTTTTTCAGAATGTCGGGCGCGCTGGACAGAATTGCCCCGATACCGCCCTCTCTGACAGGGATGGGCGGCATTTCACCGCCCGGTCCGGGTTCGATCAGCCGTGCGGTTTGCGCGAGTGCAGGATTTTCATCCGTCGCTCGGCTCAACTGGATCGTGGAAACCCCCGTCAGGCTGCCGCGTAATTCGGCGAATGTATCGGAGTAAATCCGCACCTGATCATCGATTTGAATCTCGACCCGAACGCGGTCGCGCGCTTCACCCACGCTTGGAGCCAGCGTGATAGAGCTAACCTGCCCCACCGGCACGCCGGAATAGGTCACGGTCGATCCGTTGACCAAGCCTTCCACCGATTGTTCGAAGAATATCACATATTCCTCGCGGCTGGTTTCATTCAACTTGGCCAGCCAGACGATGCCGGCAGCCAGCATCGCCAGCAGCAACAGAGTGACTGCCCCCACCCATAAATGATTTGCCCGTGTTTCCATTGCCTTCGCCTATGCCCTTTCGCGGCTTGGCTTGTCCATCGCCTTTACCCGAATGCCGTAACTATAATGCAGTTTACGCCTCATGGTTTCTCATAAGCGCTGGATGCGGCCCGGCCACGCGGCCCGCCGAAATATTCTTTGATCCACGGATGGTCCTGCGCGACCAGCTCGGGAATGGTCCCCACAGCGATCACTTGTTTGTCGGCCAGCACGGCCACCCGGTCACATATGGAATGCAGCGTATCCAGATCATGGGTGATCAGAAACACGGTCAGCCCCATCGTATCCGTCAGCTCGCGGGTCAGGCGGTCAAACTTTGCCGCGCCCACCGGGTCAAGGCCGGCGGTCGGCTCGTCCAGGAACAGCACTTGCGGATCCAGTGCCAGCGCACGGGCCAGGCCCGCGCGCTTTTTCATACCGCCGGATAATTCGCTGGGATATTTGCTGGTCGCTTCTTCAGGCAGACCGGACAGCAGCACCTTGTACCGGGCAATCTCCTTGCGCAGATCGTCGGCCAATTCGGGATAGAACTGCTTGAGAGGAACTTCGACATTTTCCCCCACGGTCAGGGTAGAGAACAGCGCACCGCCCTGAAATAATACGCCCCAGCGACTGCGAATATCGATACCGTCACTGCCATGCGCGCCGGTAATCGCGCGGCCCAGTACCTCTATATGTCCCTCACGAGGGGTTTGCAGCCCGATGATGGAGCGCATCAGGACCGACTTACCCGTGCCCGATCCGCCGACCACGCCCAGAATTTCACCGCGCTTTACCTTCAGCGACAGATCGTCGTGAATGCGGAAATCGCCGAACTGATTAATCAGCCCTTCGACTACAATCGGGTATTCGCCGCGATACAATTCGGGAATGAAGTCGGTTGCATCGTCCTCGACTTCATAGATCAGATCGTCGCGGTCCGTCACGCCCAGCCCAATTCGGTAAAGAACACCGCGAAAAACGCATCGAGTACGATGACGGCGAAGATCGCCTGCACCACCGCCATCGTGGTGCGCTTGCCCACTTCTTCGGAATTCCCCTCCACCTGCATACCTTGATAGCAGCCGGCAATGGCGACAATCAAACCGAAGACCGGCGCTTTGACCAGAGCGACCCAAAGATCGTATGTCGGCACAACTTCCTGAATCCGCAGCAAAAATGAATCGAACGGGATGCCCAGCGTCAATGCCGATATGGTCGCCCCGCCGATAATGGTCAGGACGATGGCATAAAAGCCGAGCAGCAGCATCATCACCACCGCCGCCAGAATGCGCGGGATCACCAGCGCTTCCACCGGATCAACCCCGATGGTGCGCATGGCGTCGATTTCCTCGGTCAAGTTCATGGTGCCGATCTGCGCCGCAAACGCAGAGCCGGAGCGGCCCGCCACCATGATCGCCGTCATCAGGACGCCCAGTTCGCGTGTAGCGAGGCGGCCTGTCAGATTAATGGTCAGAGCTTCGGCACCGAATTGCTGCAGCTGTGCAGCGCCCTGCTGGGCAACCACGATGCCGATCAGGAAACTCATCAGTCCGATAATCAGCAGGGCATGCACACCCACCAGTTCGAACTGGCGAACCACGGCCTTGATACGAAACCGGCTGGGGTGACGGATGATGTCTTTTACCGCGATCAGGACCGCGCCCAGAAAACCCACCACGTTTACTACACCGGCCAGCATATCCATTACGGCCCGGCCCGGTTCGCCGAACAAGCGGTTCATAAGCGGCTGGCGCACGGGCCGGATCGGCGCTTCGCTGGCGGCAGAGGCCACCGTATCGATCAGATCGCTGAGCGTCTCGCTTGCGCCTTCGATGGACGCATCCAGCCGCCGGGTCGCACGGAACACCGTCCACGCGCCTGCTGTGTCCATATCCGTCACTCCGGACAGGTCGAACGCAGCGACAGGCGCCTCCAGTTCGCGGAATTGCTGGTCGATTACGGCAATGGAGGAGATGGTGAGAGGGCCGGACACGGCAACGCGGTGCGCCCCTTCCGCATCCTCTATAATTTCCAGATTGGCCCATTCCCGCATCGTAAATGCGCTATGAGGATAATAGTCTCATACGGCAAGAGTTCTTGCATCCATTGGCCCGCAACAACAACCAGTTCGCTTGATTGCGCCGTGTACCGCTGGCAAAGCCGCAGACCTTATGAAAACCGAGCTCCCCACCACATTCGACCCCGCCTCTATCGAGGCCCGCTGGTATTCCCATTGGGAGGAAAACGGCCTGTTCCGGCCGGAGCGTCCCGGTGCAGAACCCTATACGATTGTGAACCCTCCACCGAATGTGACGGGTAGCCTTCATATCGGCCACGCGCTGGACAACACACTTCAGGATATCGTGATCCGGTATGAACGCATGCGCGGCAAGGATGCGCTGTGGGTTGTGGGTACGGACCATGCAGGCATCGCCACGCAGATGGTGGTGGAACGCCAGCTGGAAGCCAGCCAGGACAAGCGCACCAATTATTCCCGTGAGGACTTCGTGAAGAAGGTCTGGGAATGGAAAGAGGAATCGGGCGGCACGATCACCACCCAGCTTCGCCGCTTGGGCTGCTCCATGGACTGGAGCCGCGAGCAATTCACGATGGACGAGCATTTCAGCAAGGCCGTGCTGAAAACCTTCGTCGATCTGCACAAGGACGGGCTGATCTACCGCGACAAGCGGCTGGTCAACTGGGACCCCAAGCTGAAAACCGCGATTTCCGATCTGGAAGTGGAAACGCAGGATCTGAAGGGCAATTTCTGGCATTTCAAATATCCGCTGGAAGACGGCGTGACGCTGGCCGATGGCCGCGATTACATCGAGGTTGCGACCACCCGTCCCGAAACGATGCTGGCCGATATGGCCGTGGCCGTGCACCCGACCGACGAACGCTACGCCAGCGTGGTGGGCAAGTATGTCGTGCTGCCGATCACCGGACGCCGTGTGCAGATCGTCACGGACGAACACGCCGATCCGGAACTGGGCAGCGGCGCAGTGAAGATCACGCCGGGCCATGATTTCAACGATTTCGATGTGGGCAAGCGCGCCGGATTTGCGCCTGCCGATATGCTCAACATGCTGGATGCAGAGGGCAATGTTTGCCAAGTAAACGATCCTGACAAAATACCTGACGAATTCATCGGCCTGCACCGCTTCAAGCTGGACGGTAAAGACGGTGCGCGTGAACTGGTGGTTCAGCGGCTGAAGGAAGCGGGCTACCTGATCCCGCACATCACCAAGACCAAGAAGGGCGAGGAACAGGAGCTCGACGCGGAACCCCGCACCATCGCCACCCCGTTTGGTGATCGCGGCGGGGTAGTGATCGAGCCGTGGCTGACCGATCAATGGTATGTCGATGCGGAGAAGCTGGCCGCCGCCCCGATTGCGGCGGTGAAAAACGGCGATGTCGAAATCGTCCCTAAGACATGGGAGAAGACGTTCTTCAACTGGATGGAGAATATCCAGCCGTGGTGCGTCAGCCGCCAATTGTGGTGGGGGCACCAGATTCCGGCCTGGTATGACGACGACGGTAATCCCTATGTCGCCATGACAGAGGAAGATGCGCAGGCACAGGCTGGTGCAGGTGTTACCCTATCGCGCGATGAAGACGTCCTCGACACATGGTTCTCCTCCGCCCTGTGGCCCTTCGCCACGCTGGGCTGGCCGGAGCAGACCGATCTGCTCGCCAAGCATTACCCCAACAACCTCCTCGTCTCAGGCTTCGACATCCTGTTTTTCTGGGATGCGCGGATGATGATGATGGGCAACCACCTGACGGGTGAGAACCCGTGGCCGCGCCTGTATCTGCACGGTCTGGTGCGCGCAGCCGACGGCTCCAAAATGTCCAAGTCCAAGGGGAATGTGGTCGATCCGCTCGGCCTGATCGATCAGTATGGCGCCGATGCGCTGCGGTTCTTCATGGCGGCGATGGAAAGCCAAGGCCGCGACATCAAGATGGATGACAAGCGGGTAGAAGGGTATCGCAACTTCGCCACCAAGCTGTGGAATGCGACGCGGTTCTGCCAGTCCAACGGCATCGGCGCGAGCGACACTCTGGCTGCGCCAGAAGCCAGGCTGGCCGCCAACCAATGGATCATCGGCGAAGTCGGAGAGACGGTCGCCAAACTGGATGCCGCGATGGCCGATCTGCGCTTCGATGCGGCGGCGAACACGATCTATCACTTTGTTTGGGACCGGTTCTGCGACTGGTATCTGGAACTGATCAAGCCGGTGTTTGCAGAAGGCGCGAGCGAAACGGCTGCTGCCGAAACACGCGCCGTGGCCGGGTGGACGCTCGACCAAATTCTGGTTATGCTGCATCCCTTCATGCCGTTCATCACGGAAGAACTGTGGTCGAAGCAGGGCGGCGTTAATGATGTCGATCGCGCGGATTACCCGCTCATCACCGCCAAGTGGCCCGAACCAGACGCGCAGGTCAGCAAGCAGGCGACCGGCGCAATCGACTGGGTGATCGAACTGACAATGGCCGTGCGCAGCGCGAAGAACGAACTGGGCATCCCGCCGGGCCAGAAGCTGGCGGCGTTCATCGACAATCCCTCCCCCACAGCGGCAGGCGTGATGGACCGCAGCAGCGCGGCCATCGAACGGCTGGCGCGGCTCGCCCCGCTAACCGCTGGCGCAGCGCCCGATGGACCGGCCATGCAGATCACTGCGGGGCCGGACGTGCTGGTCATCCCGCTGGAAGGCGTGATCGATATCGGCGCGGAGAAGGCACGTTTGGCCAAGGCGCTGGAAGTTTCGCAGAAAGAAGCCAAATCGCTGGAAGGCAGGCTCGGCAATGCCAATTTCGTTGAGCGCGCGAAGCCCGAAGCGGTCGAGAAGGCCAAGGAAGACTTCGCCCATCACAGCGCGGAAGTCGGGCGGCTGACAGCGGCGATGGCGCGGCTGGGGTGACGGGCCTTCATTTCGGTACGCAGCGTTTTCCTACAGCCGCGCAATATGCCAGAGGAGTGGCTTGCAAGGCATCGGCTGCGTTGGTTCACCGGAAATTCGGTGTGCAACGTGTCAACTGAATCCAACAGGACAAAGATCTGTTTAATCAGCGCCTTAACCCGAAAACCTTTGGCTGACACCTGTCAAATGTGTCAAGTAAAGTAGGAAATAAACGCAAACCATGACGCAACTTGTGCTTGCCACAGAGGATGAAGGGCAGTCCCGCAGCGGCGCTGGGGCCAAACCGGAAATCTTCGCCTCTGTGCAGGGCGAAGGGCCCAGCGCGGGGATGCCGGTGGCATTCGTGCGCCTGTCGCGCTGCAACCTTGCCTGCGTGTGGTGCGACACGGCTTACACCTGGCATTTCAGAGAAGATGAGCGCCCACACCGAGATGGCGTGACGTTCGAGCGCAAGGCCAATCAGGTCACACTGGACATTGCCGATGTGGTACAGCGGATCGCGGCGCTGGGGCAAAAGCGGCTGGTCATCACCGGCGGCGAACCCCTGCTGCAAGGTGCGGGGCTGGCCGAACTTGCGCAGGCCCTGCCCGATATGCGGATCGAGATCGAGACCAATGGCACGGTCGCTGCGCCCGCCCGGCTCGATATTCATGTCGACCAGTATAATGTCAGCCCGAAATTGGCCCACAGCGGCAATCCGGCGCAGCTTGCCCTGATCGCAGAGCGGCTGGATTCCTATGCGCTGGACGATCGCGCATGGTTTAAATTCGTGATTGCCAGCCCAGCCGACGTGGACGAGGTTCTGGCCCTCCAGCGCGCCCATGCCATCCCGCCGCAGCGCATATTCCTGATGCCGGAAGGGACCGACAGCGCGGCCTTGCGGACCCGAGAGGAATGGCTGGTCCCGCTATGTCTAGAGCATGGATACAGGCTCAGCGACCGGCTGCATATTCACCTGTTCGGCGATACTAGGGGGACGTAGTTTATGTCATGAACCCGCATCCGTTTGTTTGTTTGGCCTCAAGCGCCGGCGGTCGCATATGCTCCCTTAGGCTTTCCTCGCATTGGCTCGGGCGGGCAGTCGCCCTTGCGGAACCTATCGGTTCCGAACCATTCCAAGCCATCGGCCTTGCTGCGGAGCACGGTCCGCGCCCAGCGGACCGCAAGGGCACGCGCCCGCCCCGCAGGTGCCCGACCAACGGGAGGAACAGCATCGAGGACGCACCTGCGGATGCAGGTGCGAAAAGCAAGTGCGCTACTGCCCCTGGCTGCGCCAGCGCTGGACCACGCGGTGTACTGCTTCTTCCTCGTCTCCGGATTCGCGCCAAAGCTCGACAAAACTGGGGTCTTCCGAAGCGGGACGTTTCGCTTCTTCCAGATTATCGAACGAAACGCGGATCGGGATCGCCACGCCTTCGCCGCAGATAATGCATTCGCGGTTGCGCAGGGCGGGAATGGAATCGAGGAAACCGCGCGCGCCTTCGGGCATGGCGGCTTTCACAAAGGCCTGATCGCGGTCGTTATTAAGACGCATGGAAATGATGGTGCCGCACTGCGACAAAACGCCTTCTGCAAGGTCGGAAGGCCGCTGGGTAATCAGGCCCAGGCTGATGCCGTATTTTCGGCCTTCCTTGGCGATCCGCGACAGGATGTTGCCCACGCTGGAGCCATCGGCATTCGCTTCGTTGGGCACATAACGGTGGGCTTCTTCGCACACCAGCAGGATGGGCCGGGTCTTTTCCTCGCGGCCCCAGATAGCAAAATCGAACACCAGCCGGCTGAGCACGGCAACCACGGTAGAGGTAATATCCGACGGCACACCCGACACGTCGATGATGGCGATGGGCTTGCCTTCACCCGGCATCCGGAAAATTCTCGACAGAAAATCGGCCATCGTATCGCCGACCAGCATTCCGGAGAACATGAACTGGTAGCGCGGATCGTTTTTCAGCTCGTCCAGCTTGGACTTGATACGCATGAAAGGCGCGCTGGAAGTTGCCTTGTCCAGCTTGCCCATTTCGTCCTGGATCGCACCGGACAGGTCGGACAGCAGATAGGGAATGGGGGAATCGACAGTAATTTTGCCCATCTGCTCTGCCAGACGGTTTTTGTATCGCGCCTTCAGCAGGCATTTGGCCAGAATATCGGCATCCACTTGGCGTTCGTTGCCGTGGCTGGTCAACAGAACTTCGCAGTGTTCTTCGAAGTTCAGCAACCAGTACGGCATCTGCAGATTGGACACGTCGAGGATTATGCCGGTGTTGCGGAACGCGGCAGAATACTCGCCGTGAGGATCGATCATCAGGATATGGCCCTGTGGTGCAGCCTCGCAGATACGGTGCAGCAGCAGCGCAGCACTGGTCGACTTACCAGTGCCTGTGGAGCCCAGCAGCGCGAAATGCTTGCCCAGCATCGCATCGATATACACCCCGGCGCGGATATCCTTGGTCGGATAAACCGTGCCGATCTGAATGTTGGAGCGGCCATCGCTGGCGTAGATCTGGCGCAGATCGGCTGTGGTTGCGGGATAGATCAGCGCGCCCGGAACCGGGTAACGGGTCACACCGCGGCGGAACGAATGGATGCGCCCCGTCAGCTTCTCTTCCATGCCTTCGCCAAGGAAATCGATATTGGCCAGCACGCCCCCACCCTGACGGCGATCCTGCTTCTGATTGCGGACACTGGCCAGAAGCCAGCTATTGCCGACGCGAATCTTGACCTGGCTGCCCACCTGTCCGGCAAGCCCGACAGACGGATCGTCGTCTGCCATGCATTCGTTCAACCGTTCCAGATCCAGCGCGATCTGAGAACCCGAACCGGCAATTTCCAGCACGACGCCGATGGGTTGCATGGCGTTGGAGGACGCATCCATCCTGTCCGCCTGTTCCTCACCCGCAGTTCCCGCCGGGGTAAATTCCTGCCTTGCCATGTCGGTCATTCGGTGCGCCCCGTTCTATCCAGTAAACTCTGGCGCAGTGGCTAGGCCAATCAGGGTTAAGATTGCGCTAAGACAATCAGGAGCCACCGCCTCAGCTCGAAGCGAAGAGCCGCCCGGCGAGCCAGCCCATGCTAACCGACAGCATGATGGCGACCAGGCCATAGAAGAAAGGCTGGATCTGCGAGAATGTTTCGATCAACCGTCCGAAACCGACCTTGCGCACCTCCACCCGTGCAATGGCCGAAGAGACCACGCGCCCCTCATCCACCGCGAATGTTTCGGCGGTATAGGTTCCTGTCTGCACGCTGGAAGGCAGATCGATACGCGCCTGATACAATACGCCCTCACTCACCTGCACGCCGCCATCGTCCTGCTTGTACAGCCCCTGACGCGTTCGAAGATCGACCAGCCCGTTGCGAAATCGCAATTGTTCCGCAGGATCGATCGCGCCGGTTGGGGACAATTGGATAAAGCTCGTGCCGAACTCGAAAATAGCGGCGGTCCGTCCATCGACGATGGTATCGATGGGTGACGACGAAGCGACGGCAAAAAAGCTGGGCGCAGAACGGAACGGGACATTGTCGGCATTGATCCAGATGCCGCCGACCTGCTCCTTCTCGCGCACCGTTATCGGGAAGGACGGCCCTTTGAGCACAACCACGATATCGTAATCCCGCGCCGCACGCCTGCCCGAAGGGTCGAGCACAGCGCCGAACAGCAGTAATTCCGTACCGGTAAATCCCTGTCGCACCAGCACATCGTCCTGCGACACTTCAGGCACAAGGATGGGATCGCGTTGGGCAGTCAGGGCGAAAAACAGCGCCAGAAGGAGAACCACCCGTTTCATAACGGTGCCACCGAATAAATCTCGTCCGGCTGGATGCCCAATCCGTAAACCATGCGAAGCGCCACGAGTAAAACCGTTAGGGCAAGTACAACGCGCAGCAGATCCGGCTTCACCTTCAGGGCGATCCGCGTCCCGAACTGCGCGCCCAGCACAGATCCCAGCAGCAATAATGCCGCCAGCACCAGATCGACCGCGCGGGTCGTCATCGCATGGATCATGGTCGCCGCTATCGTCACGAACAGAATATTATAAAGGCTGGTACCGACCACCACCTGCCCGCTCATTCCCAGAATATACAACATGGCGGGCACCAGCATAAAACCGCCGCCAACCCCCATCAGCATGGTGAGAATACCGATAAATGTGCCCAATATCAGCGGTGCAAGTGGAGAAATATACAAACCCGAACGGTAGAACCGCCAGCGATAAGGCAGTGCAGCTACCAGCGGATGATGCCGCCGCCGCGCCGGGTCCGAAACCTGCCCCTGCCGCCGCGCCATGATCGATTCCAGCGATTCCCGCAGCATCAGCGCGCCAATAGTACCCAGCATCAGGACATACAGAACATTGATGACCACATCGATCTGGCCGACCGACTGGAAGAACCGAAACAACAGCGCCCCCAGTACTGCGCCCACCAATCCGCCCACCACCAGCACTGCACCCATCCGGTAATCCACTCCGCCGTGCTTCGTATGTGCGAATACGCCGGACACGCTCGCCCCCGTCACCTGAGTGGCAGCAGAGGCGGCAGCAACCGTGGGCGGAATACCGTAGAAGATCAGCAGCGGCGTAGTCAGGAATCCGCCACCCACGCCGAACAGGCCCGAGAGGATACCCGTCAACGCGCCAAGAGCGACGATGATTATTCCGTCGACCGAAAGGTTCGCGATGGGAAGATAGACGTCCATGAGTGACCGAAGTGACTATACCAGCGCGCAGCCCCTTGGAAGCGCCGCTTGTTCTAAAAGCCGGTGGTAAGGGTAACTGTTACACCGGAACCCGGCTGTGCATCGCCTGCTGTTCTGATTCGATAGTCAACCGACAGGTGTGCCGGAACAGGGCCGCGCTCCAGTTTGAGGCCAAGGCTCGGCCCCACATCCAGCCGCGCTGCGCCCTTTTGCGCCCCGCCCCATGCTCCTGCCCCGACATCGAGTGTGCCCCAATCGACCTGCGCCACATCCCGGGATATCTTCAAATGCCCGTCGGCGAAGGCGGTAGAGAAATCTCCGCCTACATAACCACCTTGTGCGTAGAACGTTGCGCGCACACCCATCGGTAGGCTTTGCGGCGAAATTTCCGTTGTCATGAATGCCGCCGGGCGGATTTCCGTCGTTCCGGCCTGCTTGGTCGCCCTCATTTCAGCATGGGCGCGGAGGGGAAGGTCCGCAATTGGCAGGGCATTGAAGCCCGCAGCGATCTCGCTTCCCCCGCCCGAAACCAAGGCCCGCGTCGCACGGACATACGCATTGGGACGATGATTGCTGCCGGGCGTAATCCGATACCTCAGGACCGCACCTGCCTGACTAGCCCCGTAGCTGGGAGACGGTGCTGCCGCCGCCAAGGCACTTCCGGAACTTTGGCGCCACAGCATCCAGCCATCAATGCTCCATCTGTCGACAGGTTGGCGCTCGGCCTGCGATGGCAGTGCGATGGCCTCGGTAATGACAGCGACGTGCGTTTGTATTGAGGGCGCTTTGGCGGCTTGCCCTGGAAATAGTGGAGGAGCCAGCGGCTCATGCGGAACAGCCAACCTGCCGACTTGCGCTGGCAAGCTCGATTGCCGACCCCTCAAAGGAACCTCGCGGCGAACTGTCAGTGTGCGGGTAAACGGCGATGACCAGTTGATATGATCTATAACTTCAGGCGCATTACCTTCGGCTGCAGAGGCATGATGTGCGGCAGGTGCCGGCGCGGCACCCGCGAACCCGGGAACACTATAATTCTGCACGGGAGGAGGAAAGGGGGATTGCCAGATGATTGTCCGCAGAAGCCCCCACCCTGCCAGCAAAGCTGTGAGAGCGAACAATGGAGCGCCAGGACGCCGTGCGGCCGGTACGCTCATTTGCGAACCTTTGCAAAACGGCCGTCGCCATCCATTACGGGGTGGCCGCTATGCGAGGTCTTGTCCCATGTCACCGCAGCTCCGCGTAGCGTTCGCCAATACGCCACACAGGCGCGGCGTCCGGCCATGATCGCAATGATATTTGCGAGCGGAATTCTGGCAACAGCCCTGATCCCTTCTACCAGCCCGTATTCGCTGGCAGTAAAGGCAAACCGCCATGCAGCGCGCCACGCAAGGGCGAATGCGCTGGCCAAAAGCACGAACCGCAATACTGGCGTCAGCCTGAAGGCCGGCCCCCATCCGAGCCAGTGGGCGATTTGCAATCCGGCTGCGAGCGCCAGCGCGAAATATGAGAGCGCCAATACTAGCGCTGTTAACGGCCCGCGCCGATCACGCAGGCGCATCCAGATTTCGAACGGGCTGCGGGTCCATCCGATCCGGTCCCACCCATGCAGGGCGATTCCGTTGACCCAGCGGGTTTTCTGCCGGACCGCCTCTGTAATACCGGATGGAAAACACGCACGGGTTGCGACCAAATGTCCGCTGCCATCCCGTTCTCTTAAAAACTGTGCCTTTGCACCAAGTTCGCCCAGCGTCAGACCCAGCTCGTAGTCTTCTGTCAGGCTATCGGCAGCAAAGGGCAGTCCGGAAGAGTGTCCTTGCGCGACACGGTCGAGCCACGAACGGTCAATGGCGCAGCCAACACCGGCGGAAGGAATCGACGCTCCGCCGAGACCGCGCACCACCATCGCTTTTCCGTGCGCTTCGGCAAATTCCTCGCAATAATGGCTGCCGATCCAGCGGGAAGATGGCTGCGGCGCCGGCAATACCGGCAATTGGACGAAATCCGCCGAGGCCATTGCCTTATCGATCAGCAGGAGTGCTGCCCTGTCGACCATATCTTCGGCATCGTGCAAAATCACCGTCTCAATCCGCCCAAGCCCGCGCTGTTCGTCCCGGAGGATCGCGAGGTACAAGCTGTTGAGGCACCCGGCTTTGGTGGTTGGGCCCGGCTGAGTTTCGACAACGAGGCGGACGCGTGGATCCTCACCCGCGGCCTCCGTTGCGGCTGCCATAGTTTCGGGATCATTGGGATAGATGCCGACATACAGCCGCAGTTCGCCCTGCGGCCAAACGTGCAGAATGCGCTGAATGGTGATGCCGATAACTTCTGACTCAGCCCATGCCGGGATCATTACCGCCGTCCGGCGTACTAGCTGAGCCGTTCCGTCGAAATCGGCAGTCAAATGCGTCGTCCGGGCTCGTCCGGTCAGCCGGTAATATATCCACAGCAGATCAACTGCCCATTCATCGACAGCGCCCGCCAGAAACATCAGACCTGTAAACAACAGCAGCTCGTGCTGGATCAGCACAATCCACTGTGCGGCAGAGAATCCGCCCAACTCCATGATACGCCCCCATTTTTCCCCGGGGCCGCCGCTTATCCACACAAAGGCGCCCTTGCAACGCCGCCAACTTTGCGGAAAAGGACGGGCAACCATGTTGAGACCGATAAGAAAACCAATCGCCCGCGCTATTGCGCCTGTTCGCGCCCTGTTTGTCGGCGATGCCTCGGCCGGTGTGTTGCTGATTCTGGTGGCCGCCGCTGCCATGCTGGTGGCCAATTCCCCGCTTGCCGACGCGTATAAGGATTTGTTCTACGGTGAGCTGTCGTGGACCCCTATCCCCAAGCTCGACGATCTGCATTTATGGATCAACGATGGTTTGATGGCGATTTTCTTCTTCGTTGTCGGGCTGGAGGTAAAGCGTGAATTGATCTGCGGGCAGCTATCCACACCGGAACAGCGCCGCCTGCCGGTTCTGGCCGCAGTGGCGGGTATGGCTGTGCCCGCGCTGGTCTATGTCAGCCTGATCGGCGGCGACTCGGAATTGATGCGCGGCTGGGCCATCCCTGCGGCAACTGACATCGCCTTTGCGATGGGTGTTCTGGGAATTCTCGGCAACCGCGTTCCATCTTCCTTGCGACTGTTTTTGCTGACCGTGGCTATTGTCGATGACATTGGCGCAGTGCTGGTGATTGCTGCATTCTACACCGCCAATATCGACGTTATGTGGCTGGCGATATCGGTTCTGGTTTTCGGCGTGATGGTCGGCATGAATCGCTTTGGCGTAACCCGCATGTGGGCGTTCGTGCTTGCCGCTATGATTCTGTGGGTATGCGTTCTATTCTCTGGCATTCATGCAACCATCGCCGGGGTTGTCGCCGCTCTGACCATTCCTATGAACAACGATACGGGCCATTCGATGCTCGAAAAGATGGAACACGGGCTTGCCCCGTGGAGCGCTTATCTGGTGGTGCCGATCTTCGGCTTCGCCAATGCAGGCGTCAATTTAGCCGGTATGGGATTGAACGAAATTCTCGCTCCACTGCCCATTGCGATTGGTGCGGGTCTGGTTATCGGAAAGCAACTTGGCATATTCGGAATTATCGTGGCGGCTGTTAAACTTGGCATCGCAAAGGCGCCAGAAAAAGCCAACTGGATAGAAATATGGGGCATTACGATTCTGTGCGGGATCGGTTTCACCATGTCGCTGTTCATCAGCGGGCTGGCGTTCGACAATGATCTTCTCATCGACGAGGCCAAGATCGGTATTCTCGGCGGTTCGCTGATCTCCGCGATCTTCGGCTACAGTGTATTGCGGCTGACAACGACGCATCCGGACGAGAAGCCGGTCGAGACTAATCTACCGTAAACTGCAAACGGCTCCGCCCCTAAACAGCCTTTCTCACCAGCTGCCGGTATTCTCCATACTGGCCCAAGGCTCCTGCGGTTCGAGATTGCCGTCCTGCAACAGTTCGACAGAGATGCCATCGGGCGAACGGACAAACGCCATGTGCCCATCGCGAGGGGGGCGATTGATCGTTACTCCTGCATCCATCAGACGCTGGCAGGTTTCGTAGATATTATCCACGCGGTAGGCCAAATGGCCAAAATTGCGCCCATCATCATAGGTTTCGGGAGCGCTGCCGTCTTCGGGTGGCCAGTTATAGGTCAGTTCCAGTTCTGCCACATTTGCCTGCCCCGGCGCGGCCAGAAATATCAACGTAAACCGGGCTTGCTCAACCTCGAAGCGGCGCACTTCCTCTAGGCCGATCAGCTTGAAGAAATCGACCGTTGCCTGCGGGTTGGTCACGCGGATCATGGTGTGGAGATAATGGGTCATATGCCACCCATAAACTCGGGGCGGCCCCTTCTACAAGAGACCGCCCCGTGGCTGCTGTATTTCCAGATGCTTTAGAAGCTGGCGTTAAGCGTCACGACAAAGGCATCGTCGACGAAATCATATGCGCCTGCCGGAATATCGCCTTCCGCCCCGACATAGGCCGCGCCGATGCTGAGCGGAGTGCCCGCAATTGCGGCCTCTGCACCGATAGACCAGTCGAATGCCTTGCCATCGTTGGTAAAGGTCAGGAAACCATCGGTATAGCCGAGCCTGCCTGTCAGGGTGACAGGCGTGCTGGGAATGCCGACACCGACTTCGCCGTAAACATACAGGTTGTCGCCCCCGCCGAGCGAATCCTGATCAGGCGCATACGCGATGCCCAGAGTCGTTTCTGCAGGGCCGACGGAATAGCCGACCGACCCGTACACTTCGACATAATCGAAATCACCCGGCCCGGCATCGGGATATAGATATCCGATTACACCTACGTCCAGCGCTACACCGTCGGACACGTCGCCGGACCAGCCGCCGTAAATGTCGAGTTCGGTGCTACCAAAGCCAACGGTTTGTTCGTCGAGGCTGGATGCCCATGTGCCAATGTAAAAACCGCTGTCATGCGCCACATCGACACCGCCCTGAATGGCAAATTCGCCGCCCGAGAGATCGGTACCGCGAAACCGATACTCGCTGGCCAGGGTCGTATTGGCGGAGACAGAAAAGCCGCTTGCGCTGCCCTCATCGACCTGCTCGGCCGGATTGGCAACGGATTGCGCTGCAGCGGGCGCTGCAATGAAAAAAGCACTTGCTACGGCGAATGCAGAAAACGGAAGTGCGGCGATGCCGCGATTGGACGTAAGCATAATCAGGCTCCTGGAGCTCTTTGGAGGTTGCTTCGTCCCACCTGCGTCCCGGAAGGCAGCGCGATTTTTAGTGCGCCGTTCTCATCCGATACGAACCAATGATGCACACGAAAGCCAAAGCGCACAACAATGGATTTTCCTTGGTAACATGCAGCTAATCTTTCGTTGCAAACAGGCAACAGTTGATGTTCACGCACCGCTCAGCGTTTGCCCTGCAGGGGCCGAGCGCCTATCTTGCGTCAAAGAAAACGAACACCACGGCCTCCATGCTGAATTTTATCAAGTCCCTTTTTCGTCCCCGCGAAAGCGTGAAGGGCGCCAGTGTGCCGGATGGCACCCGCGTCTATGCAATCGGCGACATCCACGGCTGCTTCGATCTGTTCGAAGCGCTAGCGGACGCCATCGAGCGGGACGACGCAGAGCGCGGGGCTGCTGACACAACGGTTATCCTCCTGGGCGATCTGGTCGATCGCGGGCCGGACAGCCGCAAAGTCATCGAGAGCGCACGGCGGTGGCAGAAAAGCCGCAAGGTCCGCATTCTGGCTGGTAATCATGAGGAAATGTTTCTCGAGAGCTTTACCGACAAAGGTGTACTTCGCCACTTCCTGAAACATGGAGGGCGCGAGACAATCCTGAGCTACGGTATTCCGAAGAAGGAATATAACGACGCCTCAATCGATAGCCTTCAGGCCAGTTTACAAGAACTCGTACCGCAGGAAGACCGTGATTTCATAAACGGGTTCGAGGAATGGATCGCGATTGGCGATTACGCTTTCGTTCATGCCGGTATCGCCCCTGGCGTTCCGCTAGAGGAGCAGAAACGCCGCGACCTGCTGTGGATACGTGAACGGTTTCTGGCCCATGACGAGCCTCATCCGCAAATTATTGTACACGGCCACACGATCTTCAAGGACATTGACGAGCGTTCCAACCGTATTGGCGTCGATACCGGTGCCTTCCGGTTTGGTCGCCTGACCGCTGTAGTGTTCGAGGGCCATACCCGCCGGTACATCCAGTCGGTAGAGCAGGACGGCGTGATTGCTATCGAACACCGCGATACGCTACCTTAACCGGCGGCGGCTAAGCGCTGCGGCATGAAAACTTTACGTTTTGAAATTGAAGGAAGCGGGCAATGAAGATTGCGATGGTTGGCTCTGGCTATGTCGGGCTGGTTTCCGGTGCGTGCTTTGCCGATTTCGGCCATGACGTTGTTTGCATCGACAAGGACCCGGCGAAAATTGCCAAGTTGCAGGACGGCGTAATGCCGATCTACGAACCCGGGCTGGACGCGCTGGTCGAAAGCAACGTGAACGCGGGCCGCCTATCCTTCACCACCGACCTTGCCGCAGGGGTCGAGGGCGCATCCGCCATTTTTATTGCGGTGGGCACCCCCAGTCGTCGCGGCGACGGGCATGCCGATCTGACCTATGTCCATGCGGTTGCGCACGAGGTGGGCGAAGTGTTGGCCAATGATGCCGTAGTGGTAACCAAGTCTACCGTACCTGTGGGTACCGGCGACGAAGTGGAACGCATTCTGGCAGACAGTGCGGCTGTGAAGGATCGCGGCCTGAAAGTCGCGGTAGTCTCCAACCCGGAATTCCTGCGCGAAGGCGCGGCCATTGGTGACTTCAAGCACCCTGACCGGATTGTCATCGGCGCAGAAGACGATTTTGGCCGCGACATTATGACCGAAGTTTATCGCCCGCTGTTTCTCAACCAATCGCCGCTGCTGTTCGTCAACCGGCGCTCCAGCGAGCTGATCAAATATGCCGCCAACGCCTTCCTCGCGACGAAGATCACTTTCATCAACGAAATGGCCGATCTGTGCGAGAAAGTCGGAGCAGATGTGCAAGATGTCTCGCGCGGCATCGGGATGGATGGCCGGATCGGTCCGAAATTCCTTCATGCCGGGCCCGGCTATGGCGGCTCGTGTTTTCCAAAAGACACTCTCGCTCTGCTGAAAACGGCGGAGGATTATGAAAGCCCCACCCGCATTGTAGAAGCGGTGGTGAAGGTGAACGAAACCCGCAAACGCGCGATGGGCCGCAAGGTGTTGGATGCCATTGGCGGGGCAGAATCAGCGCGCGGCAAGAAGGTCGCACTGCTGGGCCTGACATTCAAACCCAACACCGATGATATGCGCGATGCGCCTGCCATCGCCGTGGCTCAGGCGCTGGGCGATGCCGGTGTAACAGTCGCCGCTTACGATCCCGAAGGCATGAAACTGGCCGCTCCGTTGATGCCAGAAGTGATCATGTGCGACGATCCCTACGCCGCAATCGAGGACGCCGACGCCGTGGCCATCGTAACCGAATGGGACGCCTTCCGCGCGCTGGATTTGGGCCGCGTGAAAATACTGGCCAAGGCGCCGGTACTGGTGGACCTGCGCAACATTTACTCGCCACAAGATGTGCGGGATGCAGGTTTTGAATATTCCAGTATTGGAAGAGTATAATGCTTACTCCGCCCAGAACGCGCGCTTGAGTGGCTTTCGCAGGGTATTGAATACCGCAAAAGCGACCAGCGCGGCGAGAGTCATGTAGGCGTAAGCAACCAAGGTTCTTTCTGAGCGCTGCGAATAAATTTCTAGCAGGGCTCATAAGAACACCAAACTGTCCGACCGGCGCCCTGCTTGCAGAGTGCTGCGACGGACGGGCGGTGGCTCTATCGTTATTGCAAAACCGGTTCTCGGGTGCACTCGTTCTTTGAGCGGTTTAGTATGCCAGGGGGCCTGTAAGCCGGGTCCTGTCCTGCAGCCGGTATGCAAAGGCACCAACGCCGCAGCGGCAGTCATTCATCTGGGCGACCCGTTGCCGGACCGCTCATGCAGCCAACCCGGACCTCTCGGGGCGAAATGCCCCTGCCTTCCCTCCGAGGAGTTTGGGCGCGAGATCCCTATTTGGCCTTGCTCCGGGTGGGGTTTGCCGTGACGCGAACCGTTGCCGGCCCACCGGTGCGCTCTTACCGCACCCTTTCACCCTTACCTTCCCGAAAGAAGGCGGTCTGCTCTCTGTGGCACTTTCCCTGGGGTCACCCCCGGCGGGCGTTACCCGCCACCCTTATTTCGTGGAGCCCGGACTTTCCTCGATTTCTAACGAAACCGCGACTGCCCGGCCCCCTGGCAGTTTTTGATTTACTGCGGACCCTTGGGATCAGCAAGCACCGTCTTTTCTTTCACTGGTTTGTGACTGACCCAATAGGCGCCCGGGATGGTTGATCGATCGGGGGTGGTCGCTGGCTTGAACTTTGCATGGCGCAACAAAGATGCGCAACCTGTCCGATCAAGCTCCGCATTACCACTCGAAATGAGTATCCCACATCCAGCGGGCTTTCCACTTTCGTCGATCACCAATTGGAACCTTATCTCGCGAACTTCTTTTTCGAGGAGAGCTTGGTTATAAGTTTCATCGAAAGCGGCAAGCCGCCATGCATTTGAGTCGACCGCAACGGGATGAGCAATGCTGCCTGAATGATTGGGTAAAACATACCGGATCGATAGAATCGTGTGTGTTTCAATGCGGTTCCCGTCTTCATCGAGGGCAGGCAAATAACGAGCGTGCGTCACCATACCAAGGCATGCCGCGTGGTCGAGCGTCAACGAACCGCTGGATTTCTTGACCTCGCAATTTTTTACACCGCCCTCTTCGTCCACAAGCAATTGCATTTGGACGGCGCCCTCCTCGCCGGCTTGCAATGCTTGTACGGGATAATCCGCTTGGATCCTTGCCGCCCAGCTGGCCACGTTATCTGGTCGTAGACTTCGGGCCTTCCCACCGTCTTGGGCGCGCACCGGCGTATCGGTGGCAAGAACTAGCGAGATGATTAGAATTAAGATCACCAAGCGCATTGGAGTTTCTCTTTCAGTCATCACCGCGCCTGACCCCGGTCACGGTCAAGCAACAGCTTGAACAGGATGGCACGAACCTGACCATCGATCTGTCCATCGATGCGCTCCGGCCGCCAGCGGCGCTGGAAGGCTTCCACTGCCTTGTGCCCTTCGGTGACGTCGTATCCGAAGCGCTCCAGACCCAGGTAAAACGCCGCGTCATTATCGAATGGATCGCCCTGCTCCAGTTTGTCCGGCTTGGGCAGGCAGAGGCCGTATTCGGCCAGCCGGTCCCACGGGAACAGCTCGCCCGGATCGATCTTGCGGGCGGGCGCAACGTCGGAATGGCCGATCACATTGGCGCGCGGTATATCGTGATCCTTCACGATCCGCGCGACCAGCGGGACAAGCGCCTTGAACTGAGCCTCGCTGAATTCGCGATAGCCACCACGATGGCCGGGGTGATCCAGTTCGATGCCGATGCTAGCGGAATTCACATCTTTGTGACCACGCCAATAGGATAGTCCGGCATGCCATGCCCGCTTCTCCTCCGGCACCAGCCGGACGACCTCACCTGCCTCCGAAATCAGATAATGCGCGCTGACCTTGGCTTCCGGATCGCATAGCCGGTCGATGGCAACCTGAGCGTTATCCATCTCGGTATAGTGAATAACCAGCATGGAAACCGGCAATGTCCGCTCGTCACAATTAGGGGACAGATATTCGCGGTGCACCAGTTCCTCGTCCGGAACCGGCTGCGGCTTCGGCGTTCCCTCTCCCTGATTGCTGCGGTCCATCAGCCGATCATCCCTTCGCCCTCGGGCAAAACAGCGCCCAGCAACAGCGCCTCTTCGCTGCGATGGAACTGGATTGAACCGCCCAACTGTTCCGCCAGCGCGCCAACCATCCACGCAGGCGCGGTGCGGCCTGACAGCTCGGCTGGATTCAGATCGCCCTGCATGGCCAAACCTATCGTGTCGTCGAAAGCGATCTTCTTACCCGCCGCGCGCACTACAATCTCGCTTGCGCCATTGTTGCGTTCCGCCCCGATATCCAGCGTACCGCCTCGCACAAGCGCGTCGAGCGCAATATGCGACAGGTTCAGCAGCACTTTCACTGCCGGTTTCGGCAGGGTATCGACAGCCAGCGCCCATCGGATCTCAATCCGTTTGTTATCGCCGATCAGCGCCGCAATGGCCGCTTTGGGCTCGTCCACCGGCACACGGTCGCCAAATCCGCCCGCAGCCCCGAAGGCAAGACGGAAAAATTTAAGCTTGTCGGCACTGGCCTTTGCGCTTTGCGCCAGCAATTCCAGGCATCGCTCGCGCATTTCCGGATCGGTTTCATCGGCCAGCAATTCCAGTCCGTTGGTCATCGCGCCTACCGGGCTTAGCAGGTCGTGACACAGGCGGGAGCACAGCATACTGGCGAGTTCGACGGGATCAGGTTGAGTCATTCAGATAACAGGCCCTTCTATTGGCAAAGAACAAAAATTGACGCGGTGCCAAACCATGTATCCTGACCAAAGCTTTGAATTTACAGCGGATCATTCGAGAACCATAGTTTACACCCGCTGCGGGAAAACCGTTCAATTCGCTCTTCCGCCAACTTTCAAAGATACCACTAGCGGCCTCAATCTCCATAGGAAAGCGGTACGAAGGCTTCCGGTAAATCTCGCCAGAAACGCACCGTTCTTCTCGCGATGATGGCCCATATCCGCCCGTCGCCGTCTGCGCTACTGCGGTCTGTCTCCGAAGGCGCCGGCGGGCCGGCCGGGTGCGAATGGTAATATCCGATCACCTGCGTCCCGCCCCCGCGTGCTGCCCGGTGTGCGTCGATCAACGCCTGCGGATCGATTTCGAAATGGGTCGCGGGCTGCGAGTGGACATTGGCGGTAGGCTGGATGGAGGTGACGCGCATTCCCTCCCCCAAAATGAGGCCGCAGCATTCATGGGGGTGAGCGCAGGCGGCCTCGTGGATCATCTGCTCGAGATGCGTGCTTGTGACTTGAACGAACATTGCCCAATGCCAGTAGCATGAATACGCCCGAGATCATCACCGGAACAATCGCCACTGCCGGCAGGATAGACAAATCTCTGGCCGAGGCGAGTGGCTTGTCGCGGGAACGGGTCAAGGCTCTGATGGCGGATGGAGCCGTGCTGGTAGGCAAGACCACGGCCACCAATCCTTCCGCCAAGATGCAGGCGGGCGCGCAGTTTACGATTACCTTGCCCCCCGTCACCCTGCCCGAAGCAAAACCGCAGGACATCGCGTTGGATGTTGTGTTTGAGGACGAACATCTGCTGGTGGTGAACAAGCCGGCGGGCATGGTAGTCCATCCGGCGGCAGGCAATCCCGACGGCACGCTGGTAAATGCACTGCTGTATCATTGCCGCGGCGAATTGTCGGGTATCAACGGCGTCGCCCGGCCCGGCATTGTCCACCGTATCGACAAGGACACCTCCGGCCTGCTGGTGGTCGCCAAGACCGACGCCGCACATGAGGGACTGGCGGCGCAATTTGCCGCACACACGATAGAGCGCCGTTACCTCGCGATATGCGCCGGTCGCCCGCGCCCGGCGTCCGGCACGATTGCCACAAGGCTGGGCCGAAGCAGCCGCGACCGGAAGAAAATTGCGGTGCTGCCCGACGATTCGCAACGTGGCAAACACGCGGTTACTCATTTCCAGACGATAGAAATGCTTGAAGGGTGCACACTCATTGAATGCAGGCTGGAAACGGGACGCACGCATCAGGTGCGCGTTCACTGCGCATCAATCGGTCATGCGCTATTAGGGGATCCAATATATGGAGGGAATCCCAAGGGTTTGCGCCCGGTTCTCCAACGGCTGGACTTCACGCGGCAGGCTTTGCATGCCGCTACACTCGGCTTCATTCATCCCGCCACAGGCGAATGGGTGGATTTCCAAGCTGACCTGCCATCCGATATGGTGGAACTAATCGATGAAACTGCACGTTGAAATCGATGAAACGTACTGCAAATCGGAAACGGTTCCGTCTATATGTAACCCAGTGACCCGATTGTCCGGATGCCTGCGCAGGGTCCGCACCATGTGGTCGACGCTAGAAAGGTCAGGAACAACGTGAGTAATAACAAAGCAGTGGCCATTCCCTCTCTCGGCGGGGAACAGAGCCTCAACCGCTATTTGTCAGAAATCAAAAAATACCCCGTGCTGACGGCAGAGCAGGAATATATGCTCGCCAAGCGCTATGAGGAACATGAAGATCCCGATGCGGCGGCCCAGCTCGTCACATCGCATCTGCGTCTCGTGGCGAAAATCGCCATGGGGTATCGCGGCTATGGCCTGCCGGTCAGCGATCTGATTTCCGAAGGCAATGTCGGCCTGATGCAGGGCGTGAAGAAGTTCGAAGCCGACCGCGGATTCCGCCTGGCGACCTACGCCATGTGGTGGATCAAGGCGAGCATGCAGGAATTTATCCTGCGTTCGTGGAGCCTGGTAAAAATGGGCACCACCGCCGCGCAGAAGAAGCTGTTCTTCAACCTTCGCCGGATGAAGAAACAGCTGGAGGCTTATGAAGACTCCGATATGCATCCCGACGATGTGAAGCAGATCGCAACCGATTTGGGCGTGCCCGAACAGGAAGTGATCAACATGAACCGCCGGATGATGATGGGCGGCGACGGTTCGCTCAATGTCTCTATGCGCAATGGCGAAGAAGGCTCGGGCGAATGGCTCGATTGGCTAACCGATGATCGCCCGCTTCAGGACGAGACCGTGGCCGACGCGCAGGAAGCCGAAGTCCGGCATGATATGCTGAACGAAGCAATGGATGCGCTGAACGAACGCGAACAGCACATCCTGAAGGAACGCCGCCTTACGGAGAAGCCGCAGACGCTGGAGGAACTTTCCAAGGTCTACGACGTGTCACGCGAGCGCATTCGCCAGATCGAGGTGCGAGCATTCGAGAAGCTGCAGAAGGCAATGAAAGCGATTGCCGGTGAGCGGCTGCTGGGATCGCCCGTCGCTGCGTAAGCCTGCTCGGCACCGCGCATAAAAGAGGCCGCAAACCCGATCGGGTTCGCGGCCTCTTTTCGTATCGGTATGATTCTATTCCGCCGGGGCCAGCTCCAGCACCGCTGCTATCATGGCCTGTGTGCCCAGCGTCACACTTTCCTCCGGCGACACCTTGAACAGCGGGGAATGGTGGCTGGGAACTGGCGGACCGCCATTTTCAGCGGCCGCAAATGCCTCTGGCGGAGTGCCGCCGACGGCGAAGTAGTATCCCGGCACGCCCAGTTCATCTGCCACGAAATAGGCGAAGTCTTCTGCACCCATACCTTTCTGCTCGAAAGGCACGAACACGGCTTCGCCCAGTTCGCGCTTCATCACGCCATTAAGCTGCCGAGCCAGTTCGGGATCATTGTTGGTGACAGGCGTGCCCTCGCTCACCTTGACCGTTACCGGCAGATCGTCGGGCAGACCATGTGCCTTGCCGGTGTTCACCGCGATCCGCTCGATGGCGGCGAGCAATTGCGCGCGCGTATCCTCGTCATTTGCGCGCACGGTCAGTTGCAGATCCGCGCGGTCGGAAATGATGTTATGCTTCAGGCCCGATTGAAACGCACCCACGGTGATGACGGCAGGAGAAAGAGGGCCGACTTCACGGCTCACCACGGATTGCAGGCCGGTTACGATTTGCGAGGCGATATAGACCGGATCACGGCCCATATGGGGGCTAGCCCCGTGTGCTCCGATACCGGGCACCATGATATCGACCGAATCCGCGCTGGAATACTGGATGCCTTCCGATGCAGAGATTTTCCCCGTCGGCAACATGGATGTAACGTGGAAGGCCAGCGCGGCATCGGGTTTGCCGAAGCGATCATACAGCCCGTCCTCTATCATTGCCTTCGCGCCGCCGACCCGTTCCTCGGCAGGCTGAACAACAAACATCAGCGTGCCCTTCCACCGGTCCTTCATCGCCGCCAGCTGGCGCGCTGTGCCAACCATCGACGTGATGTGCACATCATGACCGCAGGCATGCATCACCGGATATTCCTTGCCGTCCTGCCCCACCTGCGTGGCGGTGGAGGCGTAGGGCAGGCCCGTCTTCTCCGGCACGGGCAACCCGTCCATATCCGCGCGAAGCAGCAACAAGGGGCCATCGCCGTTCTTCAGCAATCCGACCACCCCGGTGCCGCCCACGCCTTCGGTAACTTCGACACCGGCAGCACGAAGTTCGGCGGCCATTCGTGCAGCGGTTTTATTTTCCAGGAAGGATAGTTCGGGGTTCTTGTGAAAGTGTAGGAACAGGTCTTCCAGATGGTTTTCGTAGTGCGCTTCCACCACATCCGCGAAGGGCCCGTCCTGCGCCGTCACCGGCGCGACCAGCAGAGTCGATACCGCTATGCTGGCGAGAGCAGCCGTGCCGATATTCCCGATCTTCATTAGTAAATTCCCCGTATGCCCAATTCCGTAGGCGTTTTACAAAGCACGCGCAGCCCGTCACCGCAAGCTGCTCGATTGCCTGTCGCACGCGCCCCCGCTACACAGCACGCGATGCTTCGCCTTCTCAAATTCCTTGCCAAGATCATTATCGGCTTTGTCGCGCTCAGCCTGTTTTTGGTTTTGCTGTTCCGCTTCGTGCCCGTGCCAGCCACGGCGACCATGTTGCTGGACGACAATGGGTATACCAGGGATTGGGAGCCGCTGTCGGAGATCGACCGGGATCTGGTGCGCGCGGCCATCGCGGCGGAAGACAGCAAGTTCTGCGCCCATGACGGGTTCGATGAAGAAGCGATCCGGGGCGCTATCGAACAGAATGCGCGTGGCGGGCGCATCCGGGGCGGCTCTACCATCACGCAGCAAACGGCCAAGAACGTGTTCCTGTGGCAGGATGGCGGCTATGTCCGCAAAGGGTTCGAGGCGTGGTTCGCCTTTCTGATCGAGAAAGCGTGGGGTAAGCGGCGAATTATGGAAGTCTATCTCAATGTCGCGGAAACCGGCATCGGAACCTACGGCGTGGAGGCCGGGGCACAGCGCTATTTCAGCAAATCTGCTGCCGAGCTTTCGCCATCGGAAGCGGCGCGAATGATCGTAGCCCTACCCCTGCCCAAGAAACGCAGCGTGGTGAACCCCACCGGCTGGCTGCGCCGTCATGGCAACACTATCGCTGCGCGCCTCAGCGTGGTTAAGCGCGACGGGCTCGATGCCTGCATTTACGAGTAAAACGATGCACGGCTCCCACACACATTCGCATGACCATTCAGGCCAAACCGGTCACAGCCATGCTCCGGCTGATTTCGGACGCGCGTTTCTGGTCGGCGTAGTGCTCAATTCAGGTTTCGTGATTGTGGAGGCGACCTTTGGCTTCCTCTCGGGCTCGATGGCGCTGGTCGCCGATGCGGGGCACAATCTGTCCGATGTGCTGGCCCTTCTGCTGGCATGGGGGGCCAGTGTAGCGGCAAAGAAACCGCCTACGGCGCGTTTCACCTATGGTTTTAAAAGCTCGACCATTCTTGCTGCGCTGGCCAATGCCGGCCTGTTGCTGGTCGCCATCGGCGCGATCCTGTTCGAGACAGTCAACCGTCTGACTGATCCGCAGCCGGTGGCGGGAATGACCGTGGTTGTGGTCGCCGGTATCGGGATTGCCATCAATGCTTTTACCGCATGGATGTTCATGCACGGACGTAAGGACGATCTGAACATTCGCGGCGCCTATCTTCATATGGCCGCCGATGCGCTGGTGTCTGCCGGTGTGGTGATTGCCGGACTGGTCATTCTTGCAACAGGCGCCGCATGGGTCGATCCGCTGACCAGCTTGATGATTGTCGCCGTGATCGCATGGGGCACGTGGGGCCTGGCCAAAGATAGCGTGAAGATGGGCCTGCACGCTGTGCCGGAGAATATCGACGAGAGCGAAGTCGATAATTTCCTGAGCGATCAGACCGGGGTGGAAGCGGTCCACGATCTGCATATCTGGCCGATGAGTACGACCGAAACCGCCCTTACCGCCCATTTGGTGATGCCCGGCGGGCATGAAGGGGACGCATTCCTTTCGGGCCTGTCGGACGAGTTGAAGCACCGCTTCGGTATCGGTCACGCGACCATCCAGATCGAGCAGACCCCGGGGTGCAGTGGCGGCTGCTAAGTTTGCCCGCTGCGACCGTCATATAAATGCCGAACTTATCCTGGCCGAGAAACTTTTCCGCTTTCTTGAACCCCTAGACCTTTCTCAAGCGTAAATAGACAGAAGCAGGCCGTTTCGGCCTTAACGCGACAGGAGAGTTTATGTTTAAATCCGCAATGCGCGCCTCTTTGGCGGCCGGCACCGCCATCCTTCTATCTGGCTGCATGACCGCAGCAGGTGGTGACGGCATGACGAATGATACCGTGATGGTAGGCGGCGCAGAAATGCTGCCCACACGCACTATCGTCGAGAATGCGTCCAATTCAGCCGATCACACAACGCTGGTCGCAGCCGTAAAGGCCGCCGATCTGGTGGGCGCGCTGTCCAGCCCCGGCCCGCTGACGGTGTTTGCACCGACCAACGCAGCGTTCGATCTGTTGCCCGCCGGTTTGGTAGAAACCGCACTCATGCCAGAGAATAAGGAACTGCTGACCAATGTTCTGACCTATCATGTGGTAGCCGGCAGAGTAACCGCAAGCGACCTGGCCGAATTGATCAGGCAAGGCCGCGGTAGTGCCGATATTACAACATTGCAGGGTGGCACGCTGAAGGCATCCTTGTCCGGCGACCAAGTCGTACTGACCGATGCCAATGGCCGCACTTCTACTGTGACGCAGGCGGATGTGATGCAGTCCAACGGCGTGGTCCATCTGACCAATGGCGTGTTCCTGCCACAGCAATAAGATTGCCGAAATTTGTGCGTGGCCGGATCCCCATTCCCGGCATACGTAACAGGCCCCGTCCGGCGCTCGAAAGAGGCCGGGCGGGGTTTTTATATCCGGCGTATAAGCATCTTCAAAGATCAATTTTTGCCAACACAATTTGTCGATAAAAGCGCTCAATCCGTCGCAATATTGGATTTTTCATGAAACCGAGCACGTGAATGCTGGTTCTACTCCTATCAACCCGGTAACACTACTAGGAGAACGACAGTGAATATTATCAGCAAAAAGAAAACATCTATTTGTGGCGCGGCTTTGATTGTAGCCACTATGCCACTAGCAGCATACGCTCAAGATCAACATGCCGAGCAGGCAAGCTCGGCTGAAGTGGAAGCCGCCGCACAGCCTGCAGCAGAAGCACCGGCCGCCCCCGAGGTGGCTCCAGCCGAAGCAACCGCTGAAACAGACACCAGAATGTCCGCATCCTCGGATCAGGCCAGCATTGCAGCAACTGCCAAGGCTGCTGGTGAATTCTCGACACTTCTGACGGCAGTGGAAGCCGCCGGTATGAGCGAGGCGCTGGCGACGCAAGGGCCAATGACGGTCTTTGCCCCTACGGACACCGCTTTCTCGGCACTGCCCGAAGGTTCGGTCGACACACTAATCGCGATTGAAAATCGTGACAAGCTGGCCGCCGTCCTGACCACCCACATTGTGCAGGGAAAAGTTACATCGGCCGATCTCGCCGCGCTGATCGAGGAAGGTAATGGCGAGGCCTCGATCAAAACGGTGGCCGGTTCGACATTGACGGCCCGCATGAACGGCGATGCAATCGAGCTGACAGACGAAAAAGGCTCTGTCGTCACCGTCGCTTCGGCAGATATCGACGCCTCGAATGGCATCATCCATGCAATCGACGGCGTCTTGATGCCTGCGACCACTTGATCGTAAACGATATAGCCACGCACTAGGCTCCGCCCGGTCCTCTATGGAGACTGGGCGGGGCTTTTGCTTTGAGGTGTCACTCAGTTAACCGCCCTGCTTTTTGGACCAACGGTCGTACAACCAGAAAACGAGACCTTGTGCGGCAAACGCAATGATGCGAGCCAGAATTGCCTGGCAGCGGTTCGCCCTTTCAAATTTCAGATGGAGCAAGCGATGCAATTAGTAAAATTGCACTGACCACTCCATCAACCTGCATGATACAGAATGCTTCGGTTCACCGCGCAAATTTTATGGGTCGGCAACTGGTCACATAGAAGACCGCAAGTCGGTCCAAGCACAGAATGTCAGCAACAACACAAGGGTAGGAAGGCCGAGCGCAAAAACAAATGCGCCCGGCATTGTGTCAGGCGGCTTCTTCCTTGCCCTTCTTCGCACTACTGCTGACGACACGGACGGGTTCCTTGCGGCCCGCAACCACGTCCTTGTCGACCACCACTTCGGTAACATCTTCCAGATCGGGCAGGTCGAACATCGTGTCCAGCAGAATGCCTTCGACAATCGACCGCAAGCCACGCGCACCGGTTTTGCGTTTGATAGCGCGCTCGGCAATCGCCTGGAGTGCATCGTCGGTGAAAGTCAGTTCCACATCTTCCAGTTCGAACAGCTTGCCGTATTGTTTGACGATCGCGTTCTTGGGTTCCTGAAGGATCGTCACCAACGCATCGACATCGAGATCATGCAGTGTCGCGATGACCGGCAAACGGCCCACGAATTCCGGGATCAGACCGAATTTCAGCAGATCTTCCGGCTCGCTCTTCTCCAGCAGTTCACCAACGCGGCGCTTGTCCGGATCGGCAACGTGGGCGCCGAACCCGATACTGCGTTTCTGCAAGCGGTCGCCGATAATCTTGTCCAGACCGGCAAACGCGCCGCCACAGATAAACAGGATGTTTGTGGTGTCGACCTGCAGAAATTCCTGCTGCGGATGCTTGCGACCGCCCTGTGGAGGAACGGAAGCGGTGGTGCCCTCCATCAGCTTCAGCAGGGCCTGCTGCACGCCTTCACCCGACACGTCTCGGGTGATGGAGGGATTTTCTGCCTTACGGGTAATTTTGTCGATCTCGTCGATATAAACGATGCCGTGCTGTGCCTTGTCGACATTGTAGTCGCTCGCCTGCAGCAATTTGAGGATGATGTTTTCCACATCCTCCCCGACATAGCCCGCTTCGGTCAATGTGGTGGCATCGGCCATGGTGAACGGCACATCGAACGTGCGCGCCAGCGTTTGCGCCAGCAGTGTCTTACCGCAGCCGGTCGGGCCGACCAGTAGGATATTCGACTTGGCCAGTTCTACATCGCCGGATTTTCCGGCGTGCTTCAGGCGTTTATAATGATTGTGCACGGCAACGGAAAGGACCCGCTTCGCGCGGTCCTGGCCGATGACATAATCGTTCAGCGTGCCGAAGATTTCCGACGGCGGAGGCACTTCGCCTTCCTTGCGGCCCGTCAGGCCGGCCTTCGTCTCCTCGCGGATGATGTCGTTGCAAAGCTCTACGCACTCATCGCAGATGAATACGGTGGGGCCGGCAATCAGCTTGCGCACCTCGTGCTGCGATTTGCCGCAGAAACTGCAATACAGCGTGCTTTTGCTATCGGTTCCGCTCAATTTCGTCATATCCTAAGTTTGTTCCGATCTCGCTCGCCCGATCCTGAGTGCTGGTATCGCACACAGAAGATTCGGCCAACTTATCGCTGGAATTGATTATTACAACCTGCCCCGTAGTAACAGATCCGCCTTAGCCTCGCCTGAAGGGGCACAGTTGCCATTTGCTCGGCAGCGCTGTCCCGCAAAGGAGCACAAGTACCTTTAATCGCTAATAAAGCGCCTGCGTTATCGCCTGCCGCCGCGCTCAGGACGGCGCGCCGCCGCTGCCCTTATCTTCGTCCTTGGTCGGATCTTCGCCTTCCGGACGGGTTTCGAACACCTTGTCCACCAGGCCGAATTTCATCGCTTCGTCCGCTTCGAGAAAGGTGTCGCGATCCATCGCCTTCTCGATCTCCTCCAGGCTCTTGCCGGTGTATTTCACATAAAGGGCGTTCATGCTTTTCTTGATCCGCAGGATTTCACGGGCCTGAATTTCGATATCGGACGCCATGCCACGTGCACCGCCGCTGGGCTGGTGAACCATGATCCGAGCATTGGGAAGGGCGATGCGCATACCAGGCTCGCCCGCAGCCAGCAGGAAGCTGCCCATGCTGGCGGCCTGCCCCATGCACACAGTAGAAACGCGCGGTTTGATATATTGCATTGTGTCATGGATCGCCATGCCCGCCGTAACCACGCCGCCGGGCGAATTGATATACATCGAAATCGGCTTGGACGGGTTTTCGCTTTCAAGGAACAGCAGCTGCGCCGTAATCAGGGAGGCCATCCCGTCTTCCACCTGACCCGTCACAAACACGATGCGTTCGCGCAGCAGCCGGCTGAAAATATCGAAGCTGCGTTCGCCCCGGCTGGTTTGCTCCACCACCATAGGCACCAGCGCACCGGTCACCGGATCACGGGTAAACTGGCCCTGCGTTCCATAGCGTGTTTCGTGAGCGTCGGAGCCGAATACGTCGATCATGGGCGGTTGTTTCCTAGTCTGTATGCGTGAGTTTTGTTTCGATACGCCATGTCGGCTTTCGGCCCGCGATGTTCAAGAGGCTTAACCTTCCCTGCCCGGTGCAAGGCCGTAACACGCCCATCATCATATCCAGCGGAACAGATAAGCGAAGGTCGACATTTGTCGGCACTCTGAACCGTCTTGTCGAACATAGTAAGACGACGCAACGCCACCGGGCCATAGGCCGGGCGGGAAATAAGCTCAAAAATGTGCCGGGAGTAACATTTGCATTACCGATCCCCCTCAGGCCGGCCCGCCAACCGGATCATGCTGTCTGTTGCACTATCGGGCGCGCTGGCTTTCCCGGCTTCAGCGCAAGACGCGCCGGATCCGGATACCGCCGGGTCTGATGGCAATGAAGACATGGTAGCAGCTGACAGGACTACTGCGCCCGAGCCTGAAAGCACCAAGAACAGCTTCGAGCCTGCCTATTTCGCGCAATTTGCACCGCGCAGTGCACTGGATATGCTGTCCCGCGTTCCCGGCTTTACGATTTCCGACGGCGATAACGGGCGCGGTCTCGGTCAGGCGACTCAAAATGTCATCGTTAATGGCGAACGGCTTGCGAGCAAATCTGACAGCCTGCGCGACCAGTTGCAGCGCATTCCGGCAGACAATGTGCTTCGCATTGACATTGTGGAGGGCAATTCGCTCGATATACCGGGATTGACCGGACAGGTTGCCAATATCCTCACGGCAAATACCGGTACGTCGGGACAATTCCGCTGGAACACCGGTTTTCGCGCTTACAACACTCAGGCGCAGCTATATGGCGGCGAAATTTCTCTGACCGGAAGCAGCGGCAAGCTGGATTACACCGTCGCGCTCAGCAACGATAACGATCGCTTCGGCGCAGACGGCCCGAATATCATAACCGATCCCACCGACACGTTGATCGAGGTGCAGGATACCAAGTTTTCCGGTCGGTTCGACAATCCCAAGCTGAGCACGCAGTTCCGATACGGCTTTTCCGACAGCGTAACCGGAAATCTCAACCTGTCTTACGGGGAAGATTTCTTCCAGCGTCGTGAGCCGGAGACAGGGGTTCCCGTCAATGGCCCGGTCCGTATCCGCGAATCGCGCACCGACGAGGACGGGCCGGAATATGAGATCGGTGCGGATATCGAATTCCCGCTTGGCCCCGGCACGATAAAGTTCATCGGGCTGGAACGGTTCGAGCGTGACAACCGCACGGTGCAGGTCATCGACACATTCAGCGATGGCAGACCCTCCACCGGATTTCAGTTCAATCAATCAAATGGCGAAGGCGAACGGATTGGCCGGTTTGAATATGGTTGGAACATGTGGTCTGCGGATTGGCAAATTTCCGGCGAAGCGGCGTTCAATCGGCTCGACCGCGTCTCCAGCCTTTTCGAACTGGATCCCGGCAGTGAGTTCGTCCAGCTCCCCTTTCCCAGTGGCACCGGCAGCGTTACGGAAGACCGCTACGAAGCAATCCTCAGCTTCGGAAAACAGCTGACACCCACTCTCTCGCTGCAGGCAACCGGCGGCGCGGAATATTCGAAGATTGGTCAGACTGGCGTGGCCGCCAATGCCCGTACATTCCAGAGACCCAAGGGTTCGGTTTCGCTGGCATGGAAACCGGAGAATGATTTCGATGTTTCTTTCGAAATCCGCCGACGCGTAGGCGAGCTGTCTTTCGGCAATTTTCTCGCATCAGTCAGCCTCAATGATGACAATCAGAACGGCGGTAACAATTCACTGGAACCTGACCAGAGCTGGAACTTCGATCTGGAGATCAACAAGGGTTTGGGCGAATGGGGCTCTGCCAAGCTGGAACTGCGGCACGCGCGGTTCGAAGACTTCATCGATTTCTTCCCCCTTGACGGAGGCGGCGAGGCGCGGGGAAATATCGGCAGTGCATCCCGTACGCAGCTCGAACTCAATACGACCTTGCAGATGGATCCCATCGGTTGGAACGGTGCACGCTTCGAAATACAGGCAATCCGTCGCTGGATGGAAGTCATCGACCCTTTCACCGGCCTGCCGCGTAGGTTCTCGAATGATCTTGTCGATCTGCTGGATATTGATTTTCGGCAGGACGTTCGATCCACGGATTGGGCCTATGGCGCAAGTATCTTCACCGAAACCAGAACGCCGTATTCGCGTCGTTTCGAAGTTGGCCGCGACTACGAAGGGCCGACCTTCGCCAGCCTGTTTGTCGAGCATAAGGATGTATTCGGACTGACTGTAAACGCCACATACGCCAATGCATTAGGCGCGCGAAACAAGTTTGAACGAACAGTCTTCGATGGCAACCGCCCCAATGCGACTGTCCTGCTTGCGGAGAGGTTCGACCGCCGCATCGGGCCTATCTTCCGTTTTCAAGTAAGCGGAAATTTCTAATGGGTGCCAGCGGTTTAAGCCACCAATGTTTTGACCGACACAGGTCGCCGCATTACGCGTATGCGGTATGGAGACACGTATATTACTTTTCGTCCTGTTCGGCCTCGGCCTGATTGCCGCTGTCGGGCTGGAGCGGTGGTTATCGCGTAAATATCTCTCCCTCCCTATAGCCTATGTTGCGATTGGCTGGGCGGTATTTTCCCTACCGCTCGGTATGCCCGATATCGATCCCACCGCCGATGCCTTTGATGCAGTGACGCTGGAGTATATTACCGAATTTATCGTGATCGTCAGCCTTGCCGGTGCCGGTATTGCCATTGATCGCCCTGTCAGCTGGACTTATTGGCGGCAGATCTGGCCGTTGCTCGTGATCGCCATGCCGGTAACGATTATTGCCGTGGCCTTACTTGGTTGGTGGGGTCTGGGCCTTGCACCGGCCAGCGCCATTCTGCTTGGCGCCGTTCTCGCGCCGACTGATCCGGTTCTGGCGCGCAGCGTGCAGGTCGGCCCACCCGGAGAAAGCAAACGACACGACGTTCGCTTCAGCCTGACGGTCGAGGCAGGACTGAATGATGGGCTGGCCTTTCCCTTTACATACCTTGCGATTGCCGCTGTCGGGATGACGGCGGTGGGCGGCTGGACACTGGAATGGTTTGCACTCGATTTCGCGTGGCGGATTTTTGCCGGAACCGCGATGGGCTGGGCCGTGGGCCGCGCAGGCGCATGGTATGTCTTCGAACGCAAAGCTGACGCCGCGATGGACGACGTGGACGACATGGAAAAGAAAGAAGGCGAAGGCACCATACCGCTCAAATACTCCTCTTCCGAAGGACTGATCGTGCTAGGTACGTTACTGCTCGCCTATGGCGCGGCAGAGCTGGTGGAAGGGTACGGCTTTATCGCCGTATTTGTCGGCGCGGTAACCACGCGGCAGAGAGAAATCTCGAGCCGATATCACAAGATGAGCCACCATTTTATCGATCAAATCGAGAAGATCGTACTGGTTGCCGTACTATTGGGCTTTGGCGGAATGCTTGCCAGTGGTGTGCTGGACGGACTGACATGGCCGGCCGCGTTACTGGGTTTCGCGCTCATCTTAGTCATCCGGCCGTTAGGCGGCATTCTGGCGGAAATGAAAAGCGGCCTACCCTGGATCGGCAAACTGGCCGTGGCATTTCTGGGCATCCGGGGAATGGGCTCGATCTATTATCTGGCTTACGGACAGAATCATGCCGATTTCACAGATCTGGACCTGCTATGGGCGACAACCAGTTTCGCTATCCTCGCTTCAATCGTATTTCATGGCGTAATGAGTGCCCCAATCATGCGACTGGTAGAGGAGCGTGGGGCCCATATTCATCGGGGTCAGCAGGCCGACCTGGAACACCCGATCCGCAAGGAGCTGGGCCTCAATACGGAAGAGTCCGACGACAGCTGACATTCACGAAAATGGCCCGGCACCACTATCGCGGGCCGGGCCTTTCTTGCATTACCTGTAGATGATTACTTAGCGGATTTTTTCGCCGGAGCTTTCTTGGCCGCAGGCTTCTTCGCCGCTGGCTTGGCAGCAGACTTCTTCGCGGCGGGCTTCTTGGCAGCAGTCTTCTTGGCTGCTGGCTTGGCCTTCGCATCATCTTCTTTTTTAGCAGCAGGCTTCTTCGCCGGAGCCTTCTTCTTGGCAGGCGTCTTGGCCTTTTTTGTTTCTTCCTCGGCATCCGCTTCGATGGCGGCTTCCAGTTCCTCGCGCGTCACTTCACGGTCCGAAATTTCGGCCTTCTCGAACAGGAAATCGACGACCTTGTCCTCATACAGCGGAGCGCGCAACTGGGCGGCTGCCATCGGATCCTGCTGAACATATTGCAGGAACCGCTCGCGGTCTCCCTCGCGGTACTGCTGTGCAGCCTGCTGCATCAGCATGTTCATTTCCTGACCGGAAATTTCCACGCCGTTCTTTTGGCCGATTTCGGACAGAAGCAGACCCAGACGCACGCGGCGCTCGGCGATGCTGCGGTAATCGTCCTTTTCTTCCTCGATCTGTTTCAGCGCAGCTTCGGTATCTTCGTCCTGCTGCGCTTCCTGCTGAAGCTGAGTCCAGATCTGCTGAAATTCTGCATCAACCATGCCTTCAGGCACAGGGAAATCATGGCCAGCGGCCAGAGAATCAAGCAGTTGGCGCTTCATTTGGGTGCGGGTCAAGCCGGCAGTTTCCTGCTCCAGCTGTCCACGAACCAGTTCCTTCAGCTTGTCGAGATCGTCCAGACCAAGGCTTTTGGCAAAGTCATCGTCGATTTTGCCTTCGGCTTCGATCTTTACGGCTTTCACCACGACATCGAATTCCGCTTCCTTACCGGCGAGATGCGTCGCCTGATAATCCTTCGGGAAAGTCACAGTGATGGTTTTTTCGTCACCGGTCTTTGCACCTGTCAGCTGCTCTTCGAAACCGGGAATAAACGTGCCCGAACCGATGACCAACGGAGTATCTTCAGCTTTGCCGCCTTCGAATTCGGTTCCGTCCACGCGGCCAGTGAAGTCAATGATCAGCTGGTCGCCATCCTTCGCCTTCCGGGTCTTGGCAGCATCTTTGTAGCTCTTGTTACCTTCCGCGATGCGGCCGATCGTTTCATCAACGGCTTCTTCGCTGACAGGAACAGTCAGACGCTCCAACTTCATACCATCGGTCTTGGGCGCTTCGACTTCGGGAAGAATTTCCAGCGAGACGGAAACTTTCGCGTCCTTACCCTGCTCGTATCCTTCGCCAAGCTCAATGGCGGGCTGCATTGCAGGACGCAGCTCCTTGGACTTCATCAGCTCATCAACCGAGTCGCGGATTGTGTCGTTGATGACCTGCGCGTGCAGCTGCTCGCCATGCATCTTGCGGACCAGATTGGCCGGGACCTTGCCGGGGCGGAAGCCGGGCATGTTAATCTGCGGGGCAACCTTCTTGATCTCGGCATCGATCTTCGTTTCGATGTCGGAAGCCGGGATGGTCAGCGCATAGGCGCGCTTGAGGCCCTCGTTTGTGGTCTCTTTAATCTGCATGGCTGTGCCTTTGAACCTCAAGGTAAGCGTTCTTAAAAATGATCCGCCCCGGCCCCTGGCGACGGATTGGTGCGGGCGAAGGGACTCGAACCCCCACATCTTGCGATACTGGTACCTAAAACCAGCGCGTCTACCAATTCCGCCACGCCCGCAAGCCTGAACGAAGTCGCGCGCGAACCACTGGCCCGCACGCGTTGAACGAGCGCCAATAGGGCGCGGGGCCGCAAAGGGCAAGCGTTCCGGCATAGCCATTGGAACGCACAGCACAGACAGAGCGTTCTACCCGCATAACCTTCGGCCGCACGCCACCCGATAGGCCGACAAATCCAAGGATAGTATAATGGCAACCCAGCCAAACCCAGGACCCGACACAATAGAACCGGCCGCACCGCCTGAAACAACCCCCGGCTCCATTCCGGAGGCTCCGGGGCAGAACCCGCCAGAAATACAGCCTCCATCCCCTGACCGGATCACTCCCGGCGGAAAACCGGCAGAGACACCGCAGCCGCTGAAGGATTGATAAGGGGCTGCGACGTTCCCGATTTTTGACGCTGGCATTGAAAGCCCGATTGTCAGATGCTCTGCCCCCGCCTATCGGCTGCCCGTATGAACGACGAACACACCCAATCCGCACCTGATACCCATGCCGACGACACGGCGAGCGGCAATGATATTCCGCCGATGATCCTCTCGGTCCACCCTCGCAGCGAGCATTTCAATCAGGAGGCACTGCAGCGCGGCGTCGGGATCCGCTTCAAGGGTCGCCAGCGCACTGATATCGAGGAATATTCCATTCCCGAAGGCTTCGTTCGGGTGCAAGCAGGCAAGACGGTTGACCGCAAGGGCAACCCGTTGCTTTTGAAGCTTAAAGGTCCTGTCGAAGCGTGGTTCGAAGATCTGGGCGATGATGCTCCGGTCGCGAAGGCGGACTAACTCCGCGCTCTAGTCGTAGCGGGCAATAATTTGCGCGAATGGATCGGCGGAGCCGCTGCGTAGAGCGTGTTGCGATGATTGCCTCTGAACGCGCGTGTGCGCGGCAAGCGGCGTGGCCTGACGGTAAGCGGTACGCGCCTTTGGCTTCGCCGCAGGCTTTAAAGCAGGTGCGGTCCGGTATGGATTTGTTGTTGCTGGCTGGCTCGCGGCAAAACGGGAAAACGCTGAAGAAAAGCTCTTTGACGGAGCCTTTGTCACTGCCATCTGCGTGCGCGGAGCAATCCGGCGGGGCTGACTGGACTTCCCGTCGCCGTAAATAAATCCGTGTACCGGCCACTGCGATTTACCCAGACCGTTGATCGGGTGATACCAAACTCGCACTTTGCTCCAGTCATTGTTCGGCGAAACATCGATCGCCTTTACATCACGCTCTATTTGCCCGCGCCGACCGTTAATAGGCGACCAGTTGGCGTGATCCAATAAAACGGTCCGCGCATCGATCACCTTGCTGACGGCTGCGACATGGCCAAGCCGCATCTTGCGGTGCGGGCGAAACGCCATCACGGCTCCGACGCGCGGTTTATTACCGCGTTCGTATTTCGCTGCTGCCTGTTTCCACCATGTGTGGGCGTCTCCAAAAATCCGGACCCCGCTGACTTCACGGGCATAGGGCACACATTGAAGATAGGCCGGAAGTTCGCGAGCCTGCGCAGCAGATGGTGCGAGTGCGGAGATACCGGCAGTTCCGGATAGCATGGCAAGCGCGACGAGGCAGGATCGATAGGTCGGTTTCATAACAGGCTTAATCGCCCAGCAAGGTTCACCCGCCCCTACTCATCATGGTAAATAAGATTTAACCGTGTTTGGTAGGAGGTGGGTTACCGGCAGAGCTTGCCAATCGGCTGCCAAGGGGCCACCTGCTCAGGCATAATGCGCCCTACTGTCATCATCATCGGCCGGCCCAATGTCGGTAAGTCCACCCTGTTCAACCGTTTGGTTGGCAAGAAGCTTGCCCTGGTCGACGACCAGCCGGGCGTAACCCGCGATCGCCGGATGGGTGATGCAGAGCTGGCGGGGATGAAGTTTACCATCGTCGACACTGCCGGGTGGGAAGATGAAGAAGCCGAGTCGCTTCCCGGCCGTATGCGTGCGCAGACCGAGGTTAGCGTGGAAGGCGCGGATGCCGTTCTGTTCGTAATCGATGCCCGCGCTGGCCTAACGCCGCTGGACGAAGAGATCGGCCGCTGGTTGAGGGCTGTCGATGTACCGGTAGTACTGGTCGCCAACAAGGCGGAGGGCAAAGCAGGCGAGAACGGAATGCTCGAAAGCTATTCGCTCGGTCTGGGTGATCCGCGCGGCATTTCTGCCGAACATGGCGAAGGAATTGCCGATCTGTTCGAAGGATTGTGGCCTATTATCGGCGAGGATGCCGATGCTGAGGAAGAGGCCCATGCCGAGTTGCTGGCCAATCACGATCCGGAGGAAGACGCTCCGCTTGGCCCGCTAAAGCTGGCTATCGTAGGTCGCCCAAATGCCGGAAAATCCACGCTGATCAACCGTATGCTGGGCGAAGACCGCCTGCTGACCGGACCGGAAGCAGGCATTACCCGCGATTCCATCGCGGTTGACTGGCAATGGACCAACCCGAAGCCCAAGCCCGATGAAGAGGCGGTGCGGGACATCCGCCTGATCGACACCGCAGGTATGCGTAAGAAGCGCAATGTGGTGGAGAAGCTCGAAAAATTGAGCGTAGCCGACGCCCGCCGCGCAATCGATTTTGCTGAGGTCGTTGTGCTCCTGCTGGATGCCACGCAGGGGTTGGAGCATCAGGATCTGAAGATCGCCAGCATGGCTCTGGAAGCTGTCTCTTATACACATCTCCGAGCCCACGAGACTAGGCATGAT